>Ga0302303_10000076_pt1 | contig 118720 bp, 112 predicted proteins | sample III_Palsa_E2_1_FD_194542 | JGI IMG/M metagenome (GOLD analysis project Ga0302303, IMG submission 194542) | Peat permafrost microbial communities from Stordalen Mire near Abisko, Sweden - III_Palsa_E2_1 | ecosystem: Environmental > Terrestrial > Soil > Palsa > Peat permafrost | place: Sweden... | reverse complement strand
AAGGATGCTCCCCGTATAATGTTTGAAATTAATTCTTTCTCAATAATCTGAAATTTCGCCATGAGCTAATCAATTAGATTTCAATTTCCCCGGTAAGATAAGGCACCGCAAAGCCTGACAAAAAAACCCGGTCACCTTCAAGCCTGCATTTAATATCTCCGCCCCTTTTGGAAAGTTGTTTAGCAATGAGCTCAGTTTTACCAAGTTCGTTTGACCAGAATGGCACTAATGAAGCGTGTGTGGAACCTGTGACCGGATCTTCCGGGGGATTAGCTTCAGAATCAAAAACCCTCGACACAAAGTCTGCGACATCTCCTTTAGCAGTTATAGCCACACAAACATAAGGCAGTCCTGTTAAATCTTCGATAATCGGGTCCTCCGCTTTTATTTCCTCTTCGGTAGAAAAAACTACGATTAAATCCCTTGACGCATAGGCACTAAGCGGTTGACCTTGAAAAGCATTTAATATTTGTTCAGGTATATCAATACGGCTCGGCGGCCTTGATGGAAAATCTAAGGTTATTGATCCGTCCGCTTCTTTCTGAGCGAAGAGTATGCCGCTTTTCGACGAAAATCTGACCTCGGTCCTAAAGGTATCCAGGTAGTTAAAAATCACATAAGCTGATGCAAGCGTTGCATGACCGCATAAGTCTATTTCTCCATGAGGCATAAACCATCTTATTTCATAATGATCGTTGTTTTTGACAAAAAAACCGGTTTCAGCTAAATTATTTTCTATGGCAATATTTTGCAATAACTCATCACTTAGCCAATGAGGTAAATAACAAACCGCAGCAGGGTTGCCCGCAAACAGTTGATTGGTAAAAGAGTCAATCTGATAAATTGGAATTTTCATATCAATAGATTTTAAAAATATGGCCTGTTTTAGTGCCGAAAACAGATGCTTTGTAGGCTTCGATTATAAGCTTTAATGATACAGCCGAATGTTTAGCAAAGCGTTCGTTAGGACCAATGGTGCCTTCAACCGCGCCGGGTGATACGACATTTAATCTTATTCTGTTTTTGATCACCGGGGCGGCGGCTAAAATAAAGCTATGCAATGCACCGTTGACCAATGCCAACGCCGTAGAACCCGGTTCAGGATAATCGGCTAATATACCTGTCGTCAGTGTGATGGACCCGTTGGAAGTCAGATAGTCTTTTGCTATATGTACTAAATTCACCTGGCCCATCATTTTGTCCTTTATTCCCATATAGTAGTCATTTTCTGTCAACAGGTCAAAATCCTTAAAAGGTGCGCTTCCGGCAGCGTTGACGATAGCATCCAATTTAGGCAAACTTTTCAGTAATGATTTTATAGATTCTGACTTGGTGATGTCAACCGGATATTCAACACTGCTCCTATGTGCGCCAAAAACCTGGTGTTCAACACATAAGGTATCATGTATAGCCTTGCCGATTAGGCCAGAGCTGCCGATGATTAAGATTTTCATATTTATATATTTAGTTTTATCGAATTGTTCTGTTAAAAAATTTATAAGTCCTTTTGACTCTGAATATAATAATCATTAAGAACTTTAGCATTTCTTTTGTAGTAAGTCCATTTCCCGATCCTGGTTGACACAACCAGTCCTGCATCTTCCATCATATTGAGATAATGAGAAATAGTAGACTGGGATAAACCCGATTTATCTTTAATAAAAGAAACACATACACCATCATCAAACCCATTTACTTCTGTATGAGCAGGGAAATTCATTTCAGGGTCTTTAAGCCATCGCATGATCTCATACCGTGTTTTGTTTGAAAGTGTTGCATTTATTTTTATAATATCCACATTACAAATGTACAACTACATATCGAGGTTTATAGAATTGTTTTTCAAAAAACTTAGTATTTAAAATCGATACATATAGCTTTGGCTGAGGGGCAGATGGAAATAGCCGGTTTCAAATTTAAGATATTTAACCAGGGTATTATCGTTAGTCTATCTTCCGTAATTACCATGGAAAGTGTTTTAAATAAATGGTCGGCTGCAAATTGGCTTAAACCGCAACACCGAATCCAACTTTTACTTTATCCATGACCACGTGGGTGTAGAAGTGCTTGAGGTTGGGGTTGTCCATCAGGTGTTTTTTAGAAAACGCTTCAAAATGTGACATGTCACGTGTATTAACAATTAATACAAAATCATAGGTCCCTGTTACATAATAACATTGTGCGACTTCGGGACATTTGACAAGGCTATCTTTAAACTCGTCAATTGATTTTGAGCTGCCTTCGTGTAAGATCAAATCAACTATACAAGTGATACCGACTCCCACAGCAGCCGGTGAAATAATGGAAACATCTGCTTCAATGATTTTTTCATTTCTTAACCGGCTGATCCTGCGTTGAATGGCGCTTTGACTAAGGTTTACTAACTTGCTTAATTCTTCCGACGTCAATCTGTTGTTCTGTTGTAGTAGCCGCAACAGCTTTTTGTCATAGTCGTCAAGTGTTTGCATAATTTTCCTGTTTCAGACACAATAATAAATTATTTTAATTGATGCAGCGCCATTAACGCAAAAATTAAGCGCCGTTCAATTCCTAATTTTGAGTTACATATAAAATATAAAAAATGGAGATATTATTTGCACAAGATGCGCCAGGGGCGATAGGACCCTATTCACACGCTGTCAGAACCAGGAACCTGTTATATTGTTCCGGCCAAACTCCACTGAATCCGGCCACCATGAAAGTGGAGGCATTGGATATCGAAGGGCAGACGAAAAGGGTACTGGATAACTTAAAACTAGTATTAGCAGAAGCGGGACTCACCCTGGCCAACGTGGTGAAAACAAATGTATTTTTGGCCGATATGGAGCTATTTTCGGAAATGAACGCAGTATACGCAATTTATTTCGTCGAACATAAGCCGGCAAGAAGTACAGTGGCAGTAAAAGGATTGCCTTTGCAGGCGCTGGTTGAAATAGAATGCATTGCGGAATTTAATGAAATCAATTAAACCTATGAATGAACAAAAAATAAGCCTTCCTGCCAATAGTATATTTACAGCGGAAGAAGTACAACAATTTCGGAATGAGACTATTGGGTGCAAAAATGTAATTCACCTGAATAATGCGGGGTCAGGTTTAATGCCTGATATCGTGACACAGGCACAACTTGATCACATTAAACTGGAAGCTGAAATAGGGGGCTACGAAGCAGCGGCGATGCGTGCTGATGTGATAGCCGCATTTTATGACCAAGCGGCGCATTTATTTAATTGCAAGCCATCAAATATTGCTTTTACCGCAAGTGCAACTGATTCCTATACAAGAGCGTTATCCTCTATCCCTTTTACACAAGGGGATATCATTCTCACCGATAATGATGATTTTGTATCCAATCAGATCCAGTTCATATCGCTCCGGAAACGTCTTGGAATAGAAATAATCCATATTAGAAATGCCGCAGTTGGCGGAGTTGATTTGAACGACTTGGAAGAAAAACTAAAAAAATACCAACCAAAGCTGTTGGCGATCACGCATATTCCAACCAATTCCGGACTGGTGCAGCCTGTTAAAGAAATAGCACAGATATACGCGGGCTATTCACAAAAAAACCCGGACATCACCTGGTTCATCCTGGATGCCTGTCAGTCCGCAGGACAAATGAAACTGGATGTGCAGGAATTGAAATGCGATTTTCTAAGTGTCACCAACCGGAAGTTTTTGAGGGGCCCCCGCGGTACAGGGACACTTTATATTTCCGACAGGGTGCTGGATGCTGGCCTGGAACCCCTTTTTATAGATATGCGGGGCGCGACATGGATAGAAAAGGGCACATATAAGCAACAGCCGGATTCAAAAAGGTATGAAGATTGGGAGTTCGCTTATTCAACCGTAATCGGCACTAAAGTGGCAATTGAATACTGCAGAAAGATCGGCGAAGATAAAATATGGCAGCAGGTCAGACTTCTTTCCGGTATGCTGCGAACAAAATTAGAAACCATTGATAAAGTACGGGTATTGGACAGAGGGCCGGAATTGGGTGGTCTGGTTACTTTTACCGTTGAGGACTCCAACCCGTTGGTTATCGTAAATGGGTTAATGAAAAGAAAGATTAACGTAGCGCCCAGCTACCGGGCATTTGGTGTAATTGATTTTGATGAAAAGGGTGTGCAATGGGCGGTGAGAGCGTCGCCGCACTATTATAATACAGTGAATGAATTAGAAATTTTTGTCGAAAGTGTTAGGGAAATTATAGGTTCCTAAGCAAAAATCCAAACTAATTATTGTTATCATGAAAGTCATCTATTTAAAAAACAAAGGCATAAACGAACTATACGTTAAAGAAACAAGATTGCCTGCACCAAACGCCAACGAAATATTGGTGCGGATAAACGCGGTAGCATTAAATTACCGTGACTTGCTTATTATTAAAAACGGCTGGGCAATAAATCCGAAAATTCCGTTTGCGGCTTCTTCGGCAGGGGTTGGCATCGTTGAGGAAATAGGTAAGGACGTCACGCTCTGGAAAAAAGGCGACCGGGTAACTACTCATTTTTTTAAACCTGCTGAAGTACCTGATGGGCAATTACAGTTTATTGCCGGATATGTTGCGATTCCTGAAAGAGCTGCCACTGCTATACCCGACTCGTTAACGGACGAAGAAGCAGCTTCCTTATCGATAAGCGGATTGGCTGCCTGGATTGCCTTGGCCCAGAAAGCGGGGGTGCGGGCGGGCCATGTAGTTGTATTACAAGGAACGGGAGGGACCTCAATACTGGCTTTGCAAATAGCCAAAGCATCCGGTGCATATATTATTGCGCTAACCCGTAAAGTGGATAAAATAGAAAAATTAAAATTGTTAGGCGCCGACCATGTTGTCAATTATACTGAAGTTCCCGAATGGCACCAGGAGGTATTGGATATTACAAAAGGTATCGGCGCAGATGTAATTGTAGATGTGGTAGGTCCCGCTACCATTTCTCAATCGATGAAAGCCGTAAAAGAGGGCGGGCTTATTGCATCGATAGGCGTGTTGTCGGGTTCGGACGCGACTATTAACTTAATGGACTTAATACTGAAAGGCATACGTTTGCAAGGCATCATCCATAAAGGAGATATTACTTTCTCGGGTATTGATGAGCTTTATGCATTTGTAACAAGGCACCAAATCAAGCCCGTCATCGATAAAGTTTTCGGATTTGACCAGGTAAAAGAGGCGCTGGATTACCTGGATTCCGGACAGGCTTTTGGAAAAATTATAATTAAATGGTAATTCATTATCTTAAACGTTATTGTATACTGTCAAAATAGATCTACAGCCCTAACATTGCAAGCCTTTAAATAGTAGACGGCCAGTTAAATTTTTAAGACTAAGTGTTGAAGCAATCAGCCTGCCTGTTGAATACCGGTTTTTTATAAAAATATTTTGAGGAGATTCATCGGTACCAACTAAAAAAAGAAACATTTAAAATGAAAAAAGCAGCGCTTATTATCCTTATCGGTTCATCTTTAGCTCAAATAGCAACTGCCCAGCAACCTGTAAAAAAAATGAAACAAGCTACTTATAGCTGTTTTTTGCACGATTTTAAGGTGGGTGAGAAATTCGGGACAATTTTTTCCAGGACGATAGCTGTCACGGGCAACGGTTTTCAGCCAGTAGTTTTCCGGATAAGTGGAACCGGTAATTATACAGTGACCGGTACAGGGCAGAATCAGCCCGAATTCGACGCAGTATTCCTTTATGACGGGCGGCCGGAAGACCGGAGCAAAACAGGTATAAGGGATGGGGGAAAAACTTTAGTATATAACGGAAAATCATCCGTTAACACGGATGGCAGCGGACTTACTTATAATCCGTTGCTTTGGGGACCTGCTCCTGCCCGTTTGAAGACCGGAGATTTTTGGGAAGTAGAAATTACACAGCCCTGGGAGCTTGGGGGTGCCGGCCGACAAAAAGTGGAAGTGATCGATGCTAATCCAACCACCGGGCTGATCAGGTTAAAGCGGCAAGGTGACGGTTCCGGGCCCTTTGCAGACGACCAGGCCGAAATGGAAGTCGTCAATAATAGAAAACGGGTACGGGTAAAGATAAAGCCCGGCTTAAACCATTGGGTGGGATACACAACTTTTAAAAATGGTATCGTCATTAGCGATGAACTGGTAGTAACCAGGCAATTGACGCTTACCAATGACACAATTACTTTTTCAGCCAACCAAAGGCAGTATATTTTGTTAAATCAAATGGCTGAGTAGCCGCTGGTCTGCGAATACAAGATGTAACAAAGAGGTAATAATTGATCAATTAAAATATGTCCTCTTCAAAAACCTGCTGAACCTTTATCTCAACGTTCGAAAAAAAGACGATTTGCAAAACCAGTAAACAATCCATGATTGCCGGGAAACGGCCAGCTTGGCAGTTTAAGAGATGGTTTCTTTTCGTTGATGAGCAAGAATCAGGTTGCTGCTATATAGCTGATTAACAACTTTTGTTTAAAGTTTAAAATCGGCAATATGTTTAAAAAAATTACCATAGCTTTTTTGCTAATCACCGCAGTTTGTCATAAGGTTGCTGCGCAGACAGAAGATATTACCTACCATTGGGCTACTATAGATGGCATAAAAATATTTTACAGAACTGCTGGGGTTCCGCAGCACCCGGCAATCATATTGTTACACGGATTTCCGAGCTCATCTGTAATGTACCAGGACCTGATGCAGCTATTAAAAAAGGATTTTTACCTCATTGCGCCAGACTATCCCGGCCACGGTTATTCTGACGTACCTCCCGATTCGTACCAGTTCACCTTTGATAATATCAGCAATACGGTTTACAAATTAATTCAAAGTTTAAAAATTCAAAAGTACAGCCTGTTTATGCAGGATTATGGTTCGCCCGTAGGTTTCAGGATAGCATTAAAACATCCGGAAAATATCGGGGCATTAATTATACAAAATGCCAACGCCTATATGGAGGGTTTTCCGGAAGCCAAAGATCCCAATGGCGAGTTGCAGCAATACTGGAAAACCAAAAATGCCACCTATGAAAAAAACTGGGTTGAATATTATCGGTCGGCAAATAGTTTACCAGCAAGTCAACGATACACCGACACGGCCGTAAACCCCGACAGGCGTATGATGGATGGCACAGTAATGCTAAAACCCGGCAGGCTTGAATTGTTTATGCAGCTGTGGTATGATTATAGGAACAATGTTAAAAGCTACCCACTATGGCACCAGTATTTAAAGGCCAACCAGCCGCCTGTTTTAATAACATGGGGAAAGGAGGATACTTATTTCACTGTTCCAGGTGCTATAGCCTATTTGCAGGATGTGCCCAAAGCGGAGATACATTTATTAAATGGCGGCCATTGGGCAGTTACCGAAAAAAACACCGGCGAAATTGCAGCGCTTATAACCAGCTTTTTTAAGAGAAATAATATTCAATAAACCATACCTACTTGTATATTATTTTATATACAAGTATAACCGAGGCTACGACTAATGTTGTTGCGTTAGCCATAATTACGGGCCAACTCCCAATCATCAGCCCATATATAAGCCATAACAGCGTTCCAATAACAAATATGGCATACATTTCCAAGGAAATGCCGGAAGTATTTTTAGTATAAATGGTCTTTATAGCCTGCGGAAGAAACGATACCGTTGTTCCGCAGGCGGCTAAAATGCCTAAAATGGTAGTGGTGCTCATTTTTGTAATAGCGCTTAAACAGTAACAGGCCCGCTAAATATAACTGCACCCATATTTTCCAGTTGCAATAGTGCAGCCCTGCGGTTTTCTATGGCGGACAGCTTTCCAAGCAGCGGATGCTCCACAGCGCATGTCCCGGTTGTTTCGGGGTCGATGTAAACTTCCAGGCCTTTCATAATAGCTTCCCGGGAGGTAGTAGAAACGCATCCATGTGTGTAGAACCCCATGATCACTACTTTATCAACAGCTAGTGATGCTAACCACGAGCCTATATTTGTGCCGGTAAATGCGCCGTAAACATTTTTTTCAAACAATTTTTCTTTGGTCGCTCCTGTTAGGGGGCCAATACCATCAAAAAACTCTGCGCCCCAGGTGCCTGGTACAAAAGCTGGCGACTCTGTTGGCAGGTTGTAATGTTTTACCCATGCTATTGGATTTCCATTTTCGCGGGCCTGTGCAACTTTCGCCTTTATAGCTTCAATAAAAAGGAGGTGATCCGGAACTGGTCTTTTACCCTTTGCCGAGAATTCATTCTGAACGTCGATTACAATAAATGCTGTCATGATAATTTGTTTTAAACTGACACAAATTTAAACCGTAACAAGAAGGCAATCAACCTGATTCTTGCGGAGTCTTATTAAATTGCAGCATCCACTTTCAGCAATGCAATCAATGCCTGGTAAAAGTTTTGCGGGGCGTTGTTGTTCTTGCTAAAAAAAAGCGCGGGCTCTATTAACTCAAGTTCCATCAAATAAAAATCATTGTTAACTATAACACCGTCAACCCTGGCATAAAGTAATGGTTCCCGGATATGCGATAGAAAAGCAGCTGCATGGGCTATAGTTTTTTCGGCGGGATAAAAATCTACAGCTGTGCCACCATAATCTGTTTGAACCCTGAAATCACCGGTTTTAGGCTTTTTTATGATAGCGTGACTAAAAATTTTATTGAAAAAAATCAGCGATAACTCACCCTCAGTTAAAATCTCTTCGATAAATTTCTGAACGATGTATTCACCTGTTTTTAACAGTTCATTAAGGCGGCCACTATCAATGGCAGCAGTGCTTTTTGAAGCAATCCAGGTATTATACGCGCCGCCCGAAACCGCAGGCTTGATAACCGCCTTATCCCACTGATTCTCCAGTAGAATTTTTGAAATATCCGCACAGGAATTTTTTGGGAAGTATTTAAATGCGGGTATGTTTTTTCCGGTTTCACTAAAATTAACCAGGTATTTCTTATTTTGGTTTAACCTGATCACCGAAACCGGGTTCAGTACTAAACAACCAAGCTGAGCAAGCTTATCCAGCCACTCATTAAACTCTTTAATCTTTAAATAGTAATTCCAAGTCGAGCGGATAATGACGGCATCAAAGCTTTTCCAGTTAATATTTTCATCGTCCCAGCAAACGGGGGTAACAGCTATCCCTGCTGCTTTAAGCCAGGCTGCTGCTGCACCATCATCTGCGCTTAAATTTTTCTGGTTACTATACGTTACAAAACAAATATGCATGGCGTAAAAATGCAGGTATGAAATTTGTTTCGCAACCCATTTCTTGCGCATTAAACAACCATTGGCTAATGATCCACCTACGGGAAAAATAAGCAGGCCAGCGCCCACGTTTACTGATATTTATTATGAGCCGGGCTATCCAGCCGGACTTTATACGGAATACGATGAAAGATCGCTCCTTTTTGTCGAAGGCGGCCGCGAAGAAGAGAATACGCGCACTACACTCTAATTAACCATCCGTTGAATATTTTCACACTTCTGTTGAATAGGCATGAAACCGACCCAGCATATTTATACCGCCTTTCGTTGTTGAAATAGAACGGCATTCAACACCAGCCGGAATAATATGAAAATTTTAAATACTGCCGAAAGGGTCTCTAAAAAAGATGAATCAGACAATTATGTATATCAGCGTTCGTTGCTGGCTTACCTTGAAGCCGCGAAAATAATATCAGGGCGCGTTTTGGAAATTGGAACTGGAAACGGATATGGAATAGAAGTTATCGCACCACTTACCGATCAGTTCGTAACCATCGACAAAAAAATACCAAATTTTTTAGACATTTCCTACAAAGGCGATCATGTGACATTCCTTAAAAAAACAGTCCCTAAACTAACCGGCATACCAGATGAATATTTTGACTTTGTGATCAGTTTCCAGGTGATAGAACATGTGAAAGATGACCGCTTATTTTTAAAGGAAATATCCCGGGTACTAAAAAATACAGGAGTGTTGATTCTAACGACACCGAATAAAAAGATGTCTATCACCAGGAATCCCTGGCATGTGCGAGAATATACAGTCAGTGAATTAAAAAAAATCATGTCCGTAAGTTTTAAGAAAATTAACGCTTTAGGTGTGTTTGGCAATAATCAGATCATGACCTATTATGAACAGAACAGGGAATCAGTAAAAAAAGTAACCCGATTTGACATTTTTAACTTCCAATACATTCTTCCGAGGCAATTTTTGCTCCTTCCTTACAACTTATTAAACCAGATGAATCGGACACGATTGTTGAAAGAAAACCAAACATTAGTATCATCCATAAAACACACAGATTACTTTATTAACGACGCTGCTGATCATTGTTTTGATTTATTATTTATTGCTGAAAAATCACCAGGTAATAGTTCAATGAACACAGACAATGAAAAAATACATTTTTTCTTAGCCCGGCTACAGATGTGTGAACAGTAAAAAGTAATTCACAGTACCTATCTAATAGCATTCGGCGAACCCGACTTTTGGCGAATAAAAACCGACCCAGAACAACAGTGGGGAGATTAAAAAAAATCGAGCGAAGATTACCAGTTCTAACCCGAACATTTCATTTTCAGTAAATGCACCAAAGAAATCGAAACTACCCAGAGACAGTATATATCGGGACACAGCCAGACCTTAGGATAGGCGGCTTGTCGCTAAATTGTCGTTAAAAAGAACTTTTAACAAATTCGCCTTTTTGCGAAGCGATCTCGTTACCCCAACCAATAATGGCATTAAGTAAAGGGGTGCAAGACTTCCCAAAATCGGTTAAACTGTAAACAACTTTTACAGGCGGCTTTTCCGCATAGACCTGTCGGGAAATCAACCCATCGTTCTCTAATTGTTTTAATTGCAAACTCAAGGTCATTTCAGTAATACCGGTCATTTCCTTCCTAAGCTCACTATACCTTTTATGGGCATCTTTTAAATGGTATAGTATAACCGCCTTCCATTTCCCACCAATCAAATCCATCGCCACACTCACCGTACAAGGATATAGTTTATTATTAACCCTTATAAAATCACTTTGACATTCTATACCCATACTTAATCAACTAAACTATCCTGATGGATAGTTATTGCAAATTTATGTAACTATAAATAGTTTTGCAACTATAATTTTTATAGTTAATGTTTTACTTTAATAACAAACGCATGGAATCTTATTTAAAAGGATATGAACGGATGCCGCGAACAGATAAACCACTCATCACTATCACCGGTATTCTGGGCAAGCAAGGAAGTAGTGCAGCGCATACGCTATTACAAAGCGGTCATTATCGGGTACGCGGCATTACCCGCCGCGTTGATTCAACAGAAGCGCTCAATTTGACCAAACAGGGAGTCGAACTTGTGAGTTTACCGTTGGACCTGGGATTTGAAAAATATTTCGTGGAAGCATTCCGTGGCTCGGCGGGAGTTTTCTTAATGACGCCAAGCATCGCCCCCCCATTAACCCACGAGCTAGAGTTAGGTAAACAGTTAGCCGACGCTGCAGTTGAAGCAGGTGTACAACATATTATTTTCAGCGGTTTGGAAGATGTAAATAAAATAACGGAAGGAAAAAAGTTCGCTCCCCATTTTACGGACAAAGCCAAAATCGAACAATATATTCGAACACTTCCAGTCACCAGCTCTTTTATTTATATGGCTTTTTTTTACACAAATCTTCTGGAATTTTACACGCCTGTAATAAAAGGCGATACGCTAGTGTTTCCGATTTATTTACCAAAAGACTTTCGTGCGCCATTTGTAGATCCCCTTACGGCTACAGGTCCCGCTATTTTAGAAATTTTTTCCAATCCGAGGCAATACGCCGGTAAGTCCTTGCCTGTAATTGGCGATATCATCTCCCCTCAGGAGATGGTTGATACCTTCGTCCGTGTTACAGGCAAGAAGGCGATATATAGCTCCGCATTCACACGGGAGAACTTCCTTCATCATTTCCCGGAATTTAGCTCAAATGAACTTCTAGTGCGTGAGATTTTGGGGATGGCAGAATACGCAGTGGAATATGGCTATTTCAGCAAAGACCGTGATGTACAATGGAGCCGTCAAACAAACCCAGACAGCCTAAGCTGGGAACAATTCCTCCGCACTACCGGCTGGAAAGGCCAAAAACTTTCCTATTGATTCTTTTCCGAAAGGCTTTGTTAAATATCGAACTGATAATATTTCCCTGTAAAAATTAATATTTATCAACAATATTCGTTACCTAGAATGCATGCTTAAATATATAAACATTATACCATAAAAGGAAAATACACCTAATATTAGAGCCAAGGTAGATCAGGACGAGACAAATCCACCTATTTTTTTAACCCCAGCCGATATAATGAAACTTTAAGAATTCCATCTACCTTGTCAGATGAATAATATAGTGTTTCTCTGTCGGGTGAGAGGCTGGGTGAACTGTTTTTATCACCTTTATTAACTTCCGGCCCAAAACTTTGACGCTCTGACCATTTATCACCCATTTTGAAACTAATGTAAATTGAACCGCTGCTTATAAAAATCAAAAATCGTTCATCAGGTGCGATATAAGGATCGTGTATTCCTCCCTCACTGACTATAGCTACCAATTGCGGCATCCCATAATGGTCTCCCAGCCATTTGCTCGCATAAGTACTTTTGTGGTTAATATCGCGGTTTGGAGAATAAAAATAAAGTGTACCGGAACTGCTTACTGCTGGTGCATAATTATTAATTCCATCCAGGTTAACCGGCTCATTAAGATGATGTGGGACCGACCATTCGCCACCTGTTAAACGTTCAACGTACCAGATATGTGCGAACTGTAATGGTGTGGTTCCTGAAACCGGTCTGTACGATGAAAAAAATAAACGCTTTCCATCAGGACTTAGAAAAGGATCCATGTCCTTCCATTGGCCGGAAAAACTAGCAACAACTGGAGTGGTCCATTTTTGATTCACTAATTTTGAATAATAAATATAAGTAGGTCCTCCCGTAAAATAGACCGTTTTCTCGTCAGCGGTAAAAGTAGGCGCAAACTCTCCGGCCGAAGTAGAGATAATTCCCTGTGCAAATATATCCGGCACTGTGCCTGATTTCACCAAATTTTGAGCCGCTGTTATTACCGGGCTGTAACATAGTATTAACACTATAATTTTATTTATCTGCTTGCTGATTTTAAAGTTCATGGCGGAATTTATATTATTTTTAATTATTTGATAGCGTGTGTTTCAGTAACGGTGCAATTTTTACTTTCCAAATAAACTGCTTTGCTGGGTCATCCACCCCTGCAGCATTCTGCGAATTACTATAGTAGAGTTCAGTCAGATCTGGGGATAGCCGCGCTTCAATACCGTGTACCGCGTCTCCTAAATATTGCCTGAGATCAACCGGGTCAGTCCAGCCGGACCTAATACGGAATACGATGAAAAGATCGCTTGTTTTTGACGAAGGCGGGCGTGAGGAAGAGAATATCAGGAACGATTCGTCCGGAGCCACAGCGGGATCGTAGTCGCCGTACTGACCGAGGGAAAACGATGCTTTAACCGGCGTTTGATAAACGCGATTCAACAGCGCCGACCTGTAAATGTGAAATTTACCGCCGCTATCAGCGCGCATGAAATATAAAACTCCACGAGCGGTTACCGCCGGACTGAAGACCGCATCACCGGAATTGATAACAGCCGGTAATCTTTTCGGTACTAAGTCACTTTTTTTAGAAAAACTTACCTTCCACAGGTTTCCTCCTCCGCCTTTCGTTACTATCCCATTATAGTGTCCGTCAAGTACGGAATCCCGAACCTTTGCAGGTCTGTTAGAAGCAAAGATGAGGTATTTTCCGCCGGGTGAATAAGCGCTTTCCAGATCCCGATAGACCCCCGAAAACGACGCGGTGCTCAGCACGGACCATTTACCGGCCCGGAAGACAGACTGCATGATGCGGTATCTCCCGTTGCTTTCGCTTTGTGTAACAAAAACCTTATTAGATCCGGGTGCTAAAGCGGGGGATGCACTATAAGGTGATTGGGGTTCTATGTCACCGGGCATAAACAAAGTGGCTTTGTTGATTAACGTTGTATCTCTGACGGTAGCTGTAGCGCAGCCCACCGGGACTCCTGCCAGAATTATGGAAGCGGCAAACAGTAATGATTTTTTTCTAAACATAAGCGATATAGCATTTCTGTCAAAAATCGCAGCTAACCAGTTAGTAGCAAAATAAATTAAACAATAGGCCCCGTTTTTTTAGCAAACTGGCGTATTATTTTAGCCAACAAGCATGGATAGTTGGCACGATAAATCGGCAGGTTGGAGATATTTAAAAGATTAACCCGAAATCGTTTGCCGGCACAATACTATCAACCGTTAAAAGAATCGGACAAAACATTGAAAGTTTGCCTGCATTATTTTTTTTTGCCTGAACATTGCTTGCAAAAATCACGAAGCGATGAAGCATTTTATTACTTTTTTATTCTGTTTGGCTGGATTAAAACCGTTTCAGCAAAACAGACCGATACATTAACCATGTCATCGGAGAACCTCAACTTGGTCTTACGCTTTTCGGCGGTAAAACTTTTGCCTTACCGAGAAGGTAGAACTTTCGCGATAAATTATTATGATCCGGGTTTCGAAGCTATGGAAAAGTATCATACACGGTGATCCGCAGCAATGATCTGAAAAACTGCAACGGTGAAAAAGTAAGCTGCTGGGGACTTAACAGTTTCAATGACGCACAGCACCCAAAAAGTGGTTTTGAATGTTGCTGGATCAGTAAAGTGACTAATGAGGTTCGCAAAATGGAAAAGTTATGATGGTGCATGTAAACAGCTATCGCCACAAAGTGAGATCGGTGTCTCAGATTGTCTCTAAGCTGTTGCAGTACGGCAATGTGTATTTAAAATGTTTATTTTTAGAGCATGAATTTCACCAGGCAGCAACCCAGTGTCAGACGGCTTGAACTGTTGGTTTGGGCAGCAGTTTTTATTGTGGTATTTTTTACATTGTTGCCCGAAGACGGTTTCTTGTTTTCGGTATGCACAGCTGTCATCAATACCTGTTTCTATGCCCTTATTATTTATGGTAACATTAAATGGCTTTTCCCGCGCCTTTTTGCTCGGCAGCGGTACTTTTTGTATGCGACAGCAGTAATTTTCTTTCTGGCGCTGATAGGCGTGATACGTTGTTATGGGATCGTGGGGCTGTATAATCGTTTAAAGCCTTCGGAGCCAGAACAAATCAACGTGCTGACGCTTGCCAATTTTATAGTCGCCGGCGTATTAATTTTCGTACTGAGCTTTGTCTTCAGAATAGCCCTGGCGTATTTTACTATCAAGGAACAGTCCGAAAAAATCCTGCTTCAAAAAGGGCAGGCCGAATTAAGCCTTTTAAAGTCACAAGTACAGCCCCATTTTCTTTTTAACACGCTCAATAACATAAACTACATCTTATACAAAGAAGCCCCTAAATCCGTTGTTTTAATTGAGCGGCTTGCAGATATTATGCGTTATTTTGTGGAAGAAAGTCCGAAGGATAAAGTATCAATCCAAACAGAGGTGAATTTTCTGGAGAATTACATAGAGCTGGAGCGGATACGCATCAGGTTCAAAACAGAAATTGATTTCAGCAAACAATACACAGAGTCCGAAACCATTCCGCCGATGCTCCTGATCACTTTTGTTGAAAATGTATTTAAACATGGTATCGATAAATCAGGTTCCAATACGATCAGTTTATCGCTTGTCCAGCAGAATAATTGCCTTATTTTCGAAACGAAAAATAAGGTCAACAGCGATGATACGTCGGCTTTGGCGGGCAAGTTCGGCCTGCAAAATCTGAGGCAGCGTTTGTCTTTACTTTACGGAGAAGGTTTTGACCTCCGTATCAATGAAAGAGACAATATTTTCCATGCTTATTTAAAGATTCCGGTATCGTGAGCCGTGACTGTTTAATTATAGATGACGAGCCCTACGCCGTAGACTTGCTCGAAATGTTCATAAAAGACGTGACCCCCTGGAACATTGCCGGGAAATGCTATGAAGCGCATCATGCATTAGAGATGATCAGGGAACTCCGGCCGCAATTCATATTCTTGGATATTAATATGCCTAAACTGACAGGTTTAGAACTGGCGGATCTGCTGCCTCCGGATATTAAGGTGGTTTTCACCACGGCTTATTCAGTACACGCTGCAGAAAGTTACCGCTTTCAAACACTCGACTATTTGCTAAAACCCATTTCGTTAAAACGTTTCCTGGTTACCGTTGACAAGGTGGAAGTCTTTTTTAACATGCTTGAGGCGGTAAACCTGAAAAACCAAAATAGCGATGAGGATTTTTATATTAAATCCGGAAAAACACTGCATAAGATCCGTCGGTCTGAAATTCTTTATTTCGAAGGTCAGCGAGAATATGTAAAACTGGTTACATCGAAAGAGCAATTAATGATTTACCGGCGGCTGAAAAACATCGAGGAGCATCTCAAGTTACCATTTATACGTGTACACAATTCTTATATCATTAATATGCAGCACGTATTAAAAGTAGTTGACAATCATATTTACGTAAGTGATATTCAGATCCCTATTAGTGATAAATTTCGGGATGGCTTCCTTAATGCTATCAACGGTAAGCTTTTTTGAGATTTAAATCACCGATAACGGAACTTACCACGCATGGCTTCGCTGCGTAGCATTTGCGCATAGTGGACATGTAAACTTCCTTACTTGTGAAAGCTTAATGCCCGGAGTAATGTCTTTTCAATTAATTATTGAGAGTAGTGAGATCCTTAAATGATGATTCCTGAATAATATTATGGTAAATATAATTACATGTCATAATTGCGTGATGTATGATATTTTAAAAATTCCCTGTTGCTGCCTGTAACCGGTTTGAAGCCCCGGAATATTATAAGTCTGAAGATCATTATAAACCACATAAATAAAAGACAAGGGCTTATATTCCCAGGCAAAACGCATATTTAACCCTCCCTGGTTACTCACTGTATTATATTGGTAGAACCCGTTTAACTGAATTTTAGGTGTAAATGATACTCTTAATTCCGGCGCGATTAAATAGGTTTTAACAGTTTGATTACTTATTGTAAATCCTTTAAAGGCATCGTAGGTATAGGTAACATCCGCAGCGATATTCGGAATAGGGACAGCCCGCAACGTGAACGTGCAACTGCTCAAATTTCCGTTGTAAAATCCTCCCGTACTAATGTCCGCCAAGACGCTGTAAGGGACGCTTTGGTCTGTATTTAAAGTGCAATCCAAACGTGTATATCTGTAGATTCCGGGGTTAACAGTTAGTTGCGGTATGACGGCATAAGGAGATACAATATTTTGCCAGGAGGATTGAACAGTAAGCGCCAAGGAATTTCCCCTTGGCGTGACGACCTGAAAAGGGGTAACATTCAAATGCGCCTCCTCCCACTGGCCGGTATTAGCGTTATGATAGATGTCAGCAAACAGGCCGGGCGTAAAGTAACGGATAGTTTTATTAAACCAATTTACCGGAAATGTAAAAACCAGGTTTGGCTGCGTATTAATAAAATTGGTCCGTTCCAGAAAACCCGTTTTTGGCTGATAATTTGGTGATACATAGGTTTCAAATAACTGAAAAGCTGTAGTATTTGTAAAATATCCTAGTTCGGTAAAATATGCCATTCCGCCTTTGGCTCCATTAGCAGGCATCGTGGCAGATATCATTGGCCTGATGTAAAATGGCTGGCTGATATGCCAGTAGCCGTCAACTGCGGCAATGGTATTGGTAAGGCCGTGCATTTCATCATAGCGATAAGTGACAAGCGCGCCGATCCGGGCCTTGGCGCTCAGATTGCGCTGCGCACGCAAAACTCCGAACCATGAGCTTGTGCTGCTATCCTGGTCCGTCTGGTGAATGAACAGTGCGCCGAAGGCTTCTTTGGAGTCCTGGTGTATCAATCTTGCGCCTTCATCAATCTTGAGCGGGTTACCATTGTTGTCCAACCCGATGCTCCTGCTGAAAAAGGGCTGGATAATACCATCCTGACCAACCGCGAATAAGTTTGCATTCTCCAGAAAAAATTGCCGCTTCTCAGGAAAAAACACTGCCGACCGGCTCAGGTTAATCACCTGCTGATCTGCATCCACCTGTGCGAAATCAGTATTCAGCGTACCTTCAATCGAGGTATTGGTGTTCACCAGCCATTTTAATTCACCGCCTTCCTCGAGTTTCGTTTTAAATTTCGGATCGTTATTGTTGTTGTTGGTATTGGTAAGTACATATGGCTGAGCACTGATATTGGCCTTGTTTTCAGGGGGCTGCAGATTAGTGACCAGGCCGGAATATGCCATTCTTCCAACTGTAAAAGCAAATGGCCAGGGTGACCATCCCGTTATTTCGTTAAGGGCCCTGATATTCCGGTTAAAATTAATCGCCCAGGTAGTTGATCCCGACGGATAGCGTAGTGTTGACCATGGAATCGCCATTTCAACCACCCAACTCGAATCATTAACTGTGCATTTGGCACTCCATACCGCATCCCAGTTCAGGTCATAGATACGGTCATCATAAATCAGCAGGTCCCGCTGGGTGCTCAGAGGGGTCACTAAAAATGACTCAACCGGACTTTGCACATCACGGAAAGCATCAATAAATACTCCAAAAAGATCATTATTGCCATATATAAAATCACGTCTCAGATCTTGAACCAATACTTTTCCACCGGGATTGTGACACACCGCACTGATATATATATTCTTATCGTCATACAAAACCCGAACTTCTGTTTCATAAGTTGCCTTTTTACCCTGGTAAGGGTTGCTTTGAATAAAGTTTGAGGCTACCTGGCAATGTTGCCAATCGGGTTCGCTGAGAATCCCATCAACGGTGATCTTTTGAGCAGTGCGTTCTGCCCTGATGCGTAGCCGGGAGCTATCGACAACAGGTTTGAAAATTACCTGCGCCACAACATCGGCAGTAAAGGACAGAAAAAAAACAAGGGATAAAAAAGATATTCTCACAATAGTATATTTATTTTATCGCAAATCTCCACCGCTTTTAGATTGATCACAACCTGATTCTTGCGTAAGTCTTTGCTGGAAGCGGATGTTATAATGGGTTACAACACGTTTAACAAAGAAGGAAGCGATAGTATAAGGCGGCCAATAACCAGGATTAGAAATCAGCATGAATCAGGTTGCAGCAAACCAACATTCTGCATACTTTCGAACAGCAGGTTGAAAAGCGTTAAAGCAACTGCCGTCAACTGCCGTGAAACGAAAGGATAAAATGCAAACTGATCTTAAGGCTTTTATAAGAAATTACGCAAATATTGACGAGGGTCAGTTAGATGTCATTTCGTCTAATCAAAATAGACCGTTTTTGGGATGTCAACACGGATTAAAAGGCAAAAGTAAGATGCTTAGACCTGTTTAGAAGTATCATTATTAAGTTTAAAAAGCAAATTATTTTATCTAAGCACGATGAAAATTTCCATAATCTATTGCGCAAAAAAATAACTGCTAATTTATTTAATGCTAAATATATAGAACTGGAAACCTTTGGAACTGTGAAGGCAGCCAAATGCTAATATTTTTTCAATGGCACGGAATCAAAAGGTTGATTAGCTCATTACGCCTGCTCTATTCACCATTTTTGATCACAAATGACGTGATATCTGCTTAATCCTGACGGAATATCACCGCTTCATTTTTTAAATTTGTAATTCATCATTATCCGTCTAAATACTATGGACTACCTGCCTCTGAAAATTTATCTGAACAATTTGGCAAGCTTAGTGAGCCGGAATGGGAGGATTTTACCACTATCCTTTACCTGAAACGATTCAAAAGGAAAGAGCTATTCCAGCCTGCAGATAAAATTTGTGATACTTCCGGGTTTATCCTGGAGGGTTGCTTCAGGTCAGTGAAGGATCTAAACGGAGAAGAAAGAACATTTGGCTTTGCCATCGAAAACGAATTCGTCACCAATTATTACAGCATCCTAACACAAACACCCTCAGAGGTGAGCATTATCGCTGTTGAAGAATCCGTTGTAGTCTGTACTGACGCTGCCAAAGTACTGGCACTTTTTGACAGAAGCGCCGCGTGGCAAAAAATAGGCCGGCACCTTGCCGAACAGGCTGCTTGCTATTATTCCGAACGACTGATTTCATTTTTCTATGAAACACCGAAATCCGCTACAATAAAATAATGGCGACTGCCCCGGAATTGTTTTTAAGAATCCCGCACCATATGCTGGCCAATTACCTGGGCATGACGAAAGAAACATTAAGCCGCTTGAGAAATCCGCACAAATGAGTTTTTGTTGATTGAAATCAACGTTCGTTGCATACGTTCTGCATAGTTTTGCATGATATTAAAACACTTTTGATCTATGCAAGAACCAACAAAAACCAAAAAAGGGTATATGCGCGCCGTTGTGACTGCACCGGAAAATACAGAACGTCTTGTCCTGCGTAACGTTCCTATTCCCATTCCTGCGCCAAATCAGGCTTTAATTATGGTGTCGGCTTTTTTCCTGAACCAAGGTGAGACCCGTACGGCACTTGATGCAACCGACAACTACACGCCTGGCTGGGACTTTGCCGGAATTGTGGAGCAAGCAGCGGCAGATGGCAGTACGCCCAAAGAAGGAACGCGGGTGTTTGGCTATATAGCGCGCGGCTCCTGGGCGGAATCTTTAGTGGCTTCGGGCGGACTGATGGCGGAAATCCCGGAAGACATCAGCTACGCAGATGCTGCTACCATCCCGATTGCAGGTCTAACCGCTATGGGATGCCTGGATGCATCCGGTGTCCTATTTGACCGGAGTATACTAATAACCGGCGCCTCGGGTGGAGTCGGCCGTTTCGCCTGCCAACTCGCTGCGCTGGCAGGGGCCAAAGTATTTGCGGTAAGCAGAAGACCAGAGCTTTCACAGCAGTTACAGCATGACGGTGTAAAGACCGCCGGGATATTCACCAGCGTCGCTGAAGCCAAACTGGCCAGGACCTATGATCTGATCTGGGACTCCGTTGGTGGTGAAAGCCTGGCTACTGCGCTGACCACGCTTTCCAAAAACGGCATTTGTGTTAATTATGGAAATTCTTCCCGTCAGCCTACCACTTTTGATGTCCGTACCCCGGGGTGGCCTTTTCATGGTATACAATGCATCTGGCTGGGCAAGGAGCCTATTCACAACAGCACGCCTATCCTTAACCGCCTCGCTGCGCTGGTAAAGCAGGGTCGTCTTCATACACCCGTCGACACTTTGCTGCCACGGACCAGTGTGGCCGAGGCGGCAGAAAAACTTGTGCAGCAGCGGGTCAATGGAAAAATAGTATTGGAAGTTCTATAACAAGAAAAGAGAAGATCGCCATAAACAGCCACCCGGCGTTATTTGATTGTTTTTAAATTCGCGTAGTACATAAAAGAAAAAGGCACTGAAATGTTGGTGATACTTTCCCGATAGTGCCCGTTTTTCGAACGAATTTAAAGAATACCCGAAGAAATTAAACGAATTATCGGCGGTCTGAAAATAATAGTGTTTACACTTATGATTATATTGTTGTTCAATTTTTTTCTTGGCTCGAGTACGATAGGCCACCCCATACGTCCTCAGGGAGCTTTACTTTCGATTGCCTCTTTGTTTTAGGGTCATATAAAGACCTGCGATTGCACTGCCATATTGTACCGGTATCAGTTGAATTTAATAGTTTGCTACCCTAACCGGGTCGGAAGGTTGTTCTACTGGTTTAACGGGTTTCAAATCTTTTAAAATAAGCTCGACGGCCCTTTCGAGCTGTGCATCCTTGCCATTAATTACATCTTTGGGGTAATTGTCTATTTCTACATCCGGAGCAACACCCTGTTGTTCAATGATCCATTGTCCGTTGGTGCCGAAAACCCCAAAATTAGGGGTCGTTACATGCCCGCCATCCATTAAGTCGGGGTTACCTGTGTTTCCCACCAATATTCCGAATGTCGTGGTGCCGACAAGGATGCCTATATGTTCAGCTTTGAACATATAGGGCAGCAAATCACCGCCGGAAAGTGCGTGCGAGTTGATGAGCACTACCTTAGGGCCATTAATTACTCCGTTTGGAATAGAAAATGGCTTTCCATCCCGTTTGTTGCCATACAGTAAGGTCTTCCTGTCCAATAAGTCCACGATATAGTCTGCGGCATCGCCGCCTGTGTCATCCCTATCGTCAACAATTATGGCTTGTTTATCTAATTGTGAATAGAAATAACGGTTGAAAAAATCGTAGCCGTCATTAGCGGTATTGGGCAAATACACATAAGCAATTTTACCCCCGCTCAATGAATCTACTTTCTTCCTGTTATCTTCCACCCAGTTCATCAGGCGCAGCTTCATCTCATTTACTATTGGGATAACAGTAAAATCCCTTGCGCCACTTAACGTGGGTGATGAGTTTATGCTGATAAAAGTTTGCTTCCCGGCAGTGTTTTGAAAAAGGCTGTACAGGTTAATTTTATCGGTAAGGGGTATGCCATTTACTGCGACCAGGTATTGGCCTTCTTTTACGTCAATCCCTGGTTGCATAAGCGGCGCAGCTAAATCGGGGTTCCAATTAAGGCCTGAATATATCTTTTTAAAACGATAATAGCCATTGGCCATTTCATAATCTGCGCCTAGCAACCCCACCGTTACTATGTTTGATTTAGGAAAGTCGCCACCGCGAACAAAAACATGGCCTAACACCAATTCACCCAGCATCTGGTTAAATAGATCGTTCAGATCATAACGGCTACCAATATAGGGAAGGAATATCGCATATTTTTTCTTAAGAGCGGTTAAATCGGCACCATTTGCATTTTTAACATATAAAAAATCCCGTTCCAAACGCCAAACTTCGTTATACATTTGTTCCCACTCTTTTGGCGGATCAACATATACTTTGAGCTCGCTTGTTTTAAGGGCACCATCGCCTGGATTCGCTTTTCCCGGTACAGCGACAATACCATACACATTATCCGGCGCGGAATAAAGCATCTTCTTCCCATCATTACTTATCACATAGGTATTAATACCTTTCATTACTTCATTACTTGTCCTTTTACTGATGACGTAATCACATAGGGTATAATCTTTTGCCATATAGTCCTGCGTGAGGTAATAAAGATGTCCGTCAATACCAACATTCAGCGAAGAAATGCTTTTCGCAGGTATGGGAAGCGGAGTGATCCGTTGTTCAATATGGTCAAAATCAATTACGATTGCGGGTGTTTTGGTAGGGTTTTCGTTCTTTTCAACAACAACTGCTTCCTCGTCACTTTCCGGCTGTAAAATGGAAGGTGTGTTTTTAGCCAATACCAATGCATAAATATTATCTAATACATAATAGTGTTTGCTGGTCATATCAAACCACGATTGTGCAGGCCCATAATTGGCACATGCCGTAAAAAACAAGTATTTACCGTCTTTACTAAATACCGGGTCATCGGCTTCGCTGCGGGCATCTGTAACCTGGTGCCTGATTTTATTTGTTACATCATATAAGAATATTGCGCCGAGGTTAGTATTAAGCCGGTTATTATAGGCGAGCCACTTTGAATCCGCCGACCAGGAGTAATTTATCTCGGGCGGGCCGGGCGAGTACAAATCCTGGTCGATCTCCGTTATCTTCTTGTCAGTTATATTAACTATATAAAGCTTTCGTTGCTTGTCGGTAAAAGCTATCATTTTGCTATCCGGGCTCCAAACCGGATGATAATAGAAGTCTTTGTCGTTCAATGCTATAGTCGAGGCACTGCGCTCACCTTTTTGGTCAATGATTTTCAATTGATATTCTCCACTTTCATCACTAAAATAGGCAATGTATTTACCATCTGCGCTCCATGCCGGGTCCCGCTCATTTACCCCTGGCGAGTTGGTTAAATTCCTTATATCTCCTTTCTCAGCCGGAATGGTTAATATTTCTCCGCGTGCTTCCATTACGGCCCTTGCGCCGGTGGGTGAAATATTTATATTATGGATCAAGCCGCCGACGTCTGCAAAATAAGGCCTGCGCGATGGCAGCTCCGTCTGAATGTAAACAGGAATATGGATCGACTGGTCATCGGCCGGGTTCAACGTAAATATCTTCCCGGCTTGTTCGTAAGCCAGTTGATTTCCGTTTGAGTACAGGCTTTTTACATCAAAGTCCTTGTAAGAGGTAACGGCAAGTACTTCTTTGGTTTTCAGGCTGTATTTATAAATATTCACATAATGGTTGTCGCGGTCGCTCAAAAAATAAATGAACCCGTTATTGGTCCAAACCGGGCTTAAATTATTTGAATGGCCCGACGGGATTTCTTCTATATCATGTGTTTTATTATTGAATATCCAGATACGGGCCATATCGCCCCCGCGATATAACCTAAAGGCAGCCCACTCATTTACATCAATACTTTGATTATAGGCGGTTAGCGTGCCATCCGGGGATACGCTCCCCTGGCTTGCCTGCGGCATAGGTAAGGCCTGCTCTTTCCCTGAATTGATATCAACTTCAAAAAGCCGTGTTTGCAACAAATGAACACTTTTCCGCAATGATGAAAATACGATCTTATCATTACCGTCCCAACTCCTTACCACATCTGTAGCAGGATGAAACGTTAACCGTTTCGGAGTACCGCCTGACGTTGGAATAACATAAACATCTGCATTGTTATCATATACCCCGGTAAATGCAATCCATTTGCCGTTTGGCGACAGCAGTGGGTGTGATTCAATCGATTGCCGTTCGGTTAACTGTTGGGGATGGCTTCCATTTTTGTCTGCCACCCAAACATTCCCAGCATAAGCAAAAGCAATTTTATCAGCACTTACAGAAGGAGATTTTAACAACAACGTTTCCTGCGCCATCGAAAATAGGGGCACACACAGCAATATTAAAAGGTATTTTTTCATACTCAAGGATTTAAAAATATATTATTAATAATTGCGATGTTCGGGTGTGCAGCTATTTTAGTAAAAAGATTATTTTAAAGGTTAACCTCTTTTAATTCATCTTAATGCCAGGGAGCAATTTATAAAAACGTTTACGTACATAATATTAACTGTCTTTCATTTTAAAGAATTTGCAGTTCTTTAAAATGCCACCAAAATAATCATTTGATTTAAATGAATTTGGTTTTTCAACCAATGCGTTGTTTTTTTAAACCAATTTCAATCTGCACGATTCAGATGCTGGAAAACAGGAGAAGAATTTTGATTTTTTTACCCAAGAACTAACGTTCATGTAATGCTTGTAGTGGCGCCTACGTTGTACTATAGGGATAGAACATTTCCAAATTTTATGTAAAAAAAATTTATAGGTTGGACGATTTTATTTTACTACTTCAATCTATATTAAAAAAGAGTTGATAATAGGACAATAAATATTAAGATCAAGTTGAAAAGCGCAGAATTTAAGATTTGCGAATAATTTGAAATGGCGACAATGATTCTGTAGTTGTCAGGGTCGCTAAAAATCAATCCGTCTTTATTCCAATAAGGATTTTTGGCTGTTAAAAGTGGCACATCGTATTTTACACACTTTTCGCGGATAGCATCTTGTTCAAACTTACTTTTAACGTAAAAAACTATAAAATCATCCTCGTCGGTAATCTGGTTTGGAATATCGGATGAAGCGGTAAACTCCAAATGCCAATCTGATTCCAAGGCCCCGATAAAAACTCCATCATATCCGTCATGATTATTAAACGAACCCAATACCTCTAATCCCAATAGTTTTGTATAAAAATCGACAATTGAATGTAGGTCGGTTGTATGTCTGGCTATTCTTAATTTCATGTATTCTCTTTAGCAAAAGTATACTTCATTTTGATAAATTCGTAGCTGATTATTATTAATGTTTCACATTAATATCATAGCAACGATTAGTTCACAATTACTACCCAGCTAAAATCAGCAAGAATCAGGTTGATACCGATTTATTTGGTTTTAATTTTTGCAGATATTCTTATCTATTGAACAATATGGATTCAAATAATTGAAAAACCCAATCTGCTTCATTAATTATACCTGAAAGCATGCATTCTGCCCAGCAAATATTACTCCCGATTATTTTCGCGATAAGCGTTTCACATCTGATCAAGATTTATCTGTTATTTAGGAATGATGACGTGTTAAAAGCCAGAGACAGATTTGATAAAAAAATAGGGTTATTAAAAATGATAGCATGAGGTTTCCAGGCTATTTTCCAGAAATGAAATATGATTACGTGTATCATCAGCTGCATTTAAAGAAAAAATATTAAACTCAAAAAGAAAGATGTTAAGTACCTCGCTGACAAAACTCCTCCGGATTCGATATCCCATCTTACAAGCCCCTATCGGGGGAGCTGCAACCCCAGAACTCGTGGCGGCGGTCTCCAATTTTGGTGGTCTCGGCATGCTTGCCCTTTCCTGGAAAGACGCAGAAACGGCCAGAGCCATAATCAGAAAAACGAAGAGTTTAACTGACAATCCCTTTGCTGTGAATCTCATTTTGCAGTTTGACCAGCAGGAACGGATAAGAATCTGCCTGGAAGAAAAAGTACCAATATTATCATTCGCATGGGGAGATCCGTCAAGATACATGCACCTGCTTAAGGAGCACGGTGTTATTGTATGCCAAACGGTGGGGTCAGCAGATGAAGGTGATTATTTTGCAAAAATAGGGGCAGACTTCCTGATCGCCCAGGGTTGGGAGGCAGGAGGACATATAATGGGCCGGGTTGCTACATCTGTGCTTGTGCCAGCTTTGACAAACAAGGTCGATTTGCCTGTTGTTGCCGCCGGTGGAATAGCTAATGGTAAAGGCGTACTTGCGGCTTTGTCTCTTGGTGCATCAGGCGCCGCTTTAGGAACCAGGTTCCTGCTGTCTAAGGAGGCTTTGACTCATCCCACTTTTAAGCAATTGATCATCAAGGCCCATGAGGATGATACCCAATACCTTCCCGATCTGTTTAGTATTGGCTGGGAAAATGCCCCTCACCGTGTAATTAGAAACTCAACCGTAGTGACATGGGAGTTGTCAGGATGCCCCCCGGCAGATATTCGTAGTCAGGAGCTTGAGATTATAGCATATCAGCAAAATAATCAACCCATTTTTAGATATAGTGATTATTTGCCGCTTCAGGGGATGACTGGAAATGTGGAAGCATTGGCTTTGTATGCAGGCCAGTCGGCGGGTTTGATCAGTGAAGAAAAAGAGGCGGCAGTTATTATGGCGGATATCCTTGACGAGATATCATTGGGTTTAAAAGATTTAAACAATTTATTTAGCGGAGTCAGCTGATTTAGCCCTAAATTATTGTGCAAAGCGCGTTGGTTGCTAATATGTAATAGACCGTCCCGATGCAAAATCAGCAAGAATCGGGTTGCCTGTCTGCAAAGGTCTTTCTAACTTTGGTGTATAAAAAAACACAAATGAAAGCATTAATTGTTCTCGATGTACAGAATGAATTTTCGCTAAAGGGGAAAAGACCCATATCTGAACACGCGGCCGTTATTGAGGTGATCCGGGACAAAGTTGATCAGGCCAGGGTAATCAGCCTCATGGAAGTTTTGAGTATGACCAGGTAAAAATGAAGTAGAAAATGAAGGACCGCACCATTAATTATTATCGCATCGAAAAGGCGATAGGCTATATGACCAGCAATTACCGCGACCAACCGGACCTTGATACGATTGCAGAAAAAGTTAACCTCAGCCCCTTCCATTTTCAGCGGCTTTTCCTGGACTGGGTGGGGCTGACCCCAAAAAAATTTATACAGTATTTAACCCTGGAACATTTAAAAAACCAGATCAAACAAACCTCAAATGTGATCGAAGCAGCCGATGTGGCAGGGCTTTCCAGTCAATCCAGGGTTTATGATCTTTTTGTTAATATTGAGGGGATGAGCCCCCAGCAATATAAATCAGAGGGCGCTGATTTGGAGATATTTTACGGCTATCACGCGACGCCTTTCGGCATGTGTTTTATAGCGGTTACGGAGAGGGGTGTATGCGATTTTCGTTTTATTGATGAAAACCGGACACGCAACGAATACCAGCTTTTCTCCCAGAAATGGGGATTAGCAACAATCACCCACCGTCCGGATATTACGCAAAGCTATGTCCAAAACATATTTGACCCCGGAAAAGTGAATCGCGAGAAGCTTGGCTTGTTGGTCCAGGGGACGGATTTCCAGATAAAAGTATGGGAAGCGTTGCTTAATATACCTTTTGGAAGCGTTGAATCCTACCAGCACGTTTCGGAATGGATCGGCGCCGCTGATTCGGTTAGATCCGTTGCGTCGGCGGCCGGTAAAAACCCCATCTCCTATTTGATACCCTGCCACCGCATCATTTGCAAGACTGGTGAGGTAGGAAGCTACAGTTACGGGAGGGTGCGCAAACAGGCAATGATCGCCTGGGAAATGGCGCGCATCAGCGTTTAGATCTGACTGGAGTAATCACTAAGGGCATTTGCGTAATACTGAAGGATTCGGCCCGTGAACCGACAACCAGATAGTACCTTATAATTCAAATAGGGAAAGCACTTATTTATAATCAATACAGTGATCGAACTTAACCAGAGCGACTTTATTATTATACCTAAAGAGACAGAGCATAAACCTGTAGCGGCGAAAGAAGTGAAGGTAATGCTGTTCGAACCCGCAACGACGCTTAACACAGGGGATCGAGTGAATGAATTCACCAAATCTCAACTGGACAAAATATAAACATAATCACAAATACTAAATGATTGAAACGCACAAATGAATTATGTACAAAAAACAACTCGGTTGGTCGAGCGCTTACGAATAATTCCGTTTTCAATAAGATGACCTGCCCTATCACTGTAGAATAGATGGTTATCCAGTAACCCGACAGTTTATTTCGCCTCATAACTTCCTATGAAGTTTCAATGATAATTAAGAAGGCCGGTTTAGAAAACGGCAAGCGGCACCTGCACTAAATATTCACTTAAATAGGCCCGGTATCTAATAGCAAATTAGACGTTGCGGAATTTGAATAAAATGAAGAAGCAACCTCAAAAACTTCCGCTCAAAAGATTTTAACTTTCCGAAAATGATTTTGTCCAAAAGGAAAATAGCGCTACATTATCCGGTTAAACATCTATCTAATACTTATTATGTCTTACCTGTTTGCGAAACACCTGCTTTTGCGGATGCCCGTTAAAAACCCGGCGGATTATGCTGCTGAAAGTCAAAGCTTTCTGGATGACCCATTCTTCCGGTCTGCATTATACCTGGCCAGCCACTCATTTTTCAGCAGCCTTGAACAGCAGAACTTTCAATCCGAAAAGCTGACTGAAAAAGAAAAAAATACGCTGCGAAAATATATTAACCGCTACTGTTTCCGGCCGACGCCATTCGGACTGTTCAGCTCGGTTTCCCTTATCCAATGGGCAAATGCTCCTGGTCCGCAAATTCAGGACCCACCGAATTTCACAGTCTGCATTCATGCTGACCAGACCTATCAGGCCATACTGGGTCAGGACCTTTTAGACAAAGAACTGAATGGATTGGCAAGCTATACAGGCAATCCTTCGATTTACCGGGCGTTAGACGAATATCGTTTTTTCCGCACTGGGCTTGATGAAAGCTTCCGGCAGCGGGAATATCTATTGCAGTCCATTGCTTTTTCCAAACTACTGAAGGATTTGATCGCTTACTGCAGTCCAGGAAGGACCCGGCAGCAGATCATATTGCATATCACGGAATCAGCGGCCTGCACCCTCACAGAAGGAGAAGAATATGTGGATTTTTTGATAGACGCGCAACTGCTGGTTAACCGGCTGCGACCCAATATAACCGGGCCTGACTACCTGGTACGATTAGCGGGTATTATCAATAATTATCAAATGGACACCGGCAGAACGCACGCCATCAGTCGCCTGGCGGATGCAAGTTTAAAAGAACTACGTATCGAACCTGGTTGTTTTCAAACACTAAACCAGGAGTTAAAAACTTTGCTACCTGCAAAACAGGCCGCCCTTAATCCGGATCAGCTGAGCGTTATCCTGTACCGGTCATTGGAGAATCAGGCCATCGACATTGGTTACCAGGAACAGCTCCGTGATGGAATATATGCGCTGGATATTTTGGCGCCACAAGACCGGCTCCCGGCAATGACGCAATTTATCATTTCCTACCAGGAGCATTTCGAAGGACAGCGTTTATCGCTGCTTCATGCGCTGGACCCGGAAACCGGCATCGGGTATCAGCAACCGGTACCGGAAATGCATAACCCCCTGCTGGAAACGCTGAACATCCCCTACAAAACACCCGCCGAAGCCGCCGGCAGCTGGACCGCCGCACATAGCATGATCATGGAAACCTGGCTCAGGAATTCTAAACTGACCGGCCCGTGATCCGGCTGGAAGAAAAGGAAATGCAAAAACTTCAATCACCTGGCGAACAAAAACAGGTATTGGGATTGTCGGTGCTTTTCCGGGTGATTGACAAAAAGGTACTTATCGAAAGCGCCGGAGGGATAAATGCACCGGCGCTCATGGGGCGGTTCACGCTGCTCAACGATGCTACCCGGAAAGCTGCGAAAAATATGGCCAGGCAGCTGGAACTGCAGAACCCGGATGTTATTTTTGCGGAACTGCTTCACCTCGCCGACCCGCATGTAGACAACGTAAACCGCCGGGAAGGTATCTACCATTACGAATTGCCCGTCACAGCCGTATCTACCCTGCCTGCTGAACGACAATTGGAATTGTCCGATCTTTATATCAGCATAGAAAATAACATGGCGGTGCTGTATTCTGAAAAGCATGGGAAACAGGTAATTCCCCGGTTGACAAGCGCCTACAACCATAGCCTGAACAAGCTACCGCTGTTTCGCTTCCTGGCCGACCTTCCTTACCAATATGGCAGGTTTAACCTGGCTCTCGACCTTCGGCGCTGCTTTCCCAACCTGAGCTTTTACCCGAGAGTTGAATACAGGGATACCATTTTGTGCCTGGCTACTTGGGTAATTTCAGTGGAACAAATAAACGAATTGCAGCATCAGGATACCATACAAACCGTTTCTGCCTTTAAAAAGTTAGGCAGTTCCATTCACCTGCCCGAAGATTTTTCGCTGGCGGAAGGTGACCAGCAACTGGTCTTTAACCAGAAAAAGGACGACGACATCCTGTTTTTCTGTAACTGTATAAGGCAGAAAAAAGAAGCGGTACTCAAAGAATTCCCTGCACAGGCGGACGTCCAACAATTTAACGCCTATGTGCTGCCGGGTGAACCGGTTAACCTTCCCTTATCGCAAAATCAAAGATCGGGAAAAGCAGCTTCAGCGGCTAAAACTCAGCGAAAATTTGTACCAGGCTCTGCGTGGCTTTATTTAAAACTCTATGTGCCAAAGATTGGCACGGACCGCCTGCTGCTACGGCTGCAGCCGCTGCTTAATAAGCGATACAGCAGCGGGAAAATCAGCAAATGGTTCTTTATCCTTTACGAGGACCATGCGCCGCATATCCGGTTAAGGCTGCAGGTCGCACCGGAGGCCATCAGCGAAGTGCTGATCGCCTTTAAAGCAAAGTTAGAGGACCGCATACAACAGCATGTCGTCAGGGAATACCAAATCGATGTTTACAGCCGTGAACTGGAAAGATATGCAGCGGCAGGCATGGAAAAGACAGAAAGCTTTTTCTGGGCAAGTAGTGAACTCGTGCTGAGTTTCTTAAAGAAAAATAAATATAAAATGGCAGGCACCGCCCACCATTTCGCACTCTATTCCACATTAGCGATAATCCAAGACTTTATCCCTGATTTAAATGAACAGCTGCAGTTTACTCTTGTCAGTTATCAGCAGTTCCTTCCAGAGTTCGCAGACCGGCAACTCAAGGTAGAGCTGGATAAAAAGTACCGGGAACTGACATCTGGTATTCAGGAAACACTGAAAGGCAAAGACCCACAACTAATGAGCGGTTCGATAAAGGCCTGTCGAAACTTTTATAAAACTTTGAGCGCGGTGCAGAAAAGCATCCCTAAAAAAGATGAAAAGCGTATCCCCTATTTGCGCAGCGTTATCCATATGCACCTGAACAGATTATTTACAGACGAATCAAGGAAACAGGAAATGATTGTATATTACTTGCTCCATAAGTTCCTGCTTTCTGAAAAAGGGAGAAATAGTAATAAAAGTTTTAATCTCTCATGAGACGCGGTCAGTCTTGACAAGGCGGGCATCCATGAAGTCCAGAAATTTTTGTTTGTAATGATCTCCCATGATCAGTGTTTCGCCATTCTTCAGTTGAAGTTGAGCCCGTTCGATCACCTTAACATAATTGATATTAACAATGAAAGAGCGATGGATACGTGCAAAGGTCTGTTTCGGTAAGTGCCGTTCAATTTCTTTCATGGTCAAATAGGTCATGTGCTTACCTTCCATGGTATGAATTTGGATGTAATTGATGGCCCCTTCAATGTAAATCACTTCGTCGTACTTTATCTTTACCATCCTGCCCTTGATCTCGCTTTTAATGTTGAAGAAATCATCCTTACCTAATATATCGGCCTCGTGCCACTTTTTTATTTTTCTTTTGGCTTTTTGGATGCATTTAAGGAACCTTTCATAGTCGATCGGCTTGAGCAAATAATCGAAGGCTTCTTTTTCAAATGCCTGCAACGCATATTCAGGAAATGCGGTTGTGAAAACTACCGATGTATATAGGTTAACCATACCGGCCAGCTCTAAACCGGACAAGAGGCGCATATCTACATCAATAAAGGTAATATCCGGTGCATCTTTGCTGGTCAGCTCATCCAGTGCCACCAGCGGGTTTTGGTTTGAGCCGATTAATTCAAGGCCGGGGGTCTGTTCAATATATTCTTTTAATAGCGCAATCGCATCGGATTCATCGTCTATTACGTAACAAGTGAAGTTCATAAGTTTAGGGTTAATGATACGGTAAAATCATGCTCCTCATCAAGGATATTCAGCGAAAACCGTTCCTGATAATAATTAAGCAGCCGCTTTTCAATGTTTTTTAGACCGAGGCCCCCTTTGCGATGAGGGCTGCCGGTTCTTTTTTTATTTTTAGTTTCGAAGATCAGTAAATTTTCCATTTGTTCCAGCCTGATCAAAGCGGGCTTACCGGGCTCGCCAAGATCACCATGTTTTATCATGTTTTCTACCAGGGTGATCAGGATCAAAGGCAATATTTTAGTCCCGGATAATTTACCTTTCTTTTTGAATTTTATGAAGAATTCTTCCTGGAAACGGAGTTGACTTAATGCGATCAGCTTGTCTATATGTTCCACTTCTTTATTTAAGGGGACTGTCCGGTTATCCTCGCTCGAAACTAAAGAATACCGCATGATGTCCGCTAAAAGCATGACTCCTTTTCCTGCCCTGTCAGATAACCTATGAATAGCGTTGTATATGAAATTCAAGGAATTAAATAAAAGATGCGGACTGATCTGATTTTGGAGGTATGCGTTTTCAGCAATTATATATTTATTTTCAAGTTCAAGATTAGCCGCAATATTTTTAAGATGCTCCACTTCCATAATATGGTTTCGCTCTTTGAACTTTACCATGTATCGCATAGACCAATAAGCAATGCTAAATCCAATAAAATAAACGCAGCGCCAAACATTTATTAATATATACTGCTCACCGAATATTAGCTTAGAATTTCCCGGGAACCAAATTTTTAGTACATAATCTAACCCGTATTTAATTAACAGGTAAACAACAATTTCACAGATGGTGAAAATTACAGCGCTCGAGTAAGGATTATTTGTCTTGAAAAAAGAGTAATCAAGTATCACATATGCATTAAAATAAAACAAACAGATATTTAATGTATAAAAAATCGCATAGTGAAATACTGTCGCAGTTATGCCAACCATAAAATTTATATAGGCCATCTCGTAGCTAATAAATATTAGCCAAATCAAAATATGCCGAAAGATTATGGAATTTTTTGCCATGATTACGATGCCATATTTCGTCCTTTAAAAGTAATTTTCAATTTTCTGCATAGAGCAAAACCCTCCCGGCGTAACAAAGTTTAAGGATATTTTAGGGGAAAATAGCTTTACGGAAAAGGTAAATGCTATGAAAATTTTAAAATCAAAAAAATTGAATAAACGGATTAATACAATTTGTGACTTCAGCAAAATTTTATCCAATAACTCCTACGCTGACACAACGCAGACTGGAGGTACTGATACCACTAATACTACTATAACAATTATTACTACCGCTAATATGAGAATAATGGCCGAACATTAACGTAAAGTTAAATAATATTTAAATATCAATCTTGTTTTCTTAAGGTTTGGTTAAATCTGAATTATATCAGTTGGAAAAGCTTATCGGAGAGATCGTTGGTGATGAAAAAATATCCGGTAATGAACGTCATCCTGTAGGGATCGGTGAACAGATACAATCTATAACTGCATCCTGTACAAGTTTGAAGGAAAAATGGGTTCATGAGTTATTTAGCTCCGTTAAGGAGGATGTTTTGACCAGGTATGTGCAATATCACCAGGCCGGTATCACCTCACTTTCCAACCAGGTCAGCGCGATGATACCGGCCAGCTATTTCCAAGGTATCGAAAATCAAATACATCAGTTATATTATAGTATAGTTTCAAACCTGGAAGAACTAATCCAATTTTTAAATCAGGGGTTTTATAAATACTTTGATAACAATTATACGGTTTCCATTGATCGCTACCGGGTGCAAGTAGAACAAATCCAACTGCAGTTAACGGAAATTACGATTACCCTCCACCAATCCGGGATTGATACTCCGCTGGTAAACGCTGTAACGGTATCTATCAATAACAAACTTGCAGACGCGAAACAGTCAGGTATAAGCTATCGCCAGCTTGACTATATTAAATCTATGCTCGATATTATCCGGCAACCTGTACAGAATAATTCCAAACAGTCTACAATTGGGACTGCGCATGAATTATACAGGCAGAATTTCAACAGCTATCACTTTAATCAATGGTACCAGGAATACCTCAGCGCGATTATCAATGCAGTATCAGAAGACAAACGGGAAACAACCATCTTACACGAAATAAAACTGCTGAATTCAATTTTTGTGGAGCGGGGAAAAACATTTGAACCGGAACTTCCGGCTATAAATGACCAGTTGCTTTCCTGGCTTCAGCAATTACTGCCGGGGCAATCATCACTGAATTTAAAAGCGATATTAAAAATGAACGGCCATGACCGTATGCCGCTTCAGTTTTCAGTCACGCAGTTTGCTTTGTTCGTTCGGCTTTGTTACCTGGAGGGATGTTTTCATGTCAACAACATTTCTGATATTTTAAGATTTTTCACCCAACATTTTGAAACCAAGAAACAGTTAAACATCTCGTTTAAGAGTTTTGCCCGTGCATTCTACGGCGCGGACCAGGCAACTGCTGCCGTCGTAAGGGATTTCCTACAGCGGATGATTAACACGATCAATAAAATCTACTTCCCATGAATTTAACGACAAAAACTACAGCTATGGAGAAATGATACGCATCGGCTTTGTTTGAGACACCCGTTTCGGCTAACTGGTGGCAAAGCCATTTATTTAAAAGGTAAACGTATGATAATTAAATTCAGTGACCGGCTTTATGCAGACCTAAATAAGGACTTAAATGCCCTGGTACTTGAAGAAGACCAATTAATAAAAAGGCTGGAAAAATCCATCCATGTGTGCTTGAAATATTTGCGAAAATTAAAGGATTATTGTAAACTCAACGATCCGGGAACCCCTGCGGAAGAAATTGTATTCTTTAAAAATATCAAACCGAAATTCAAGTCGCAGCTGATCTTTTACCAGTCCTTGCTAAATATTGAAATCAGGAAACCAATTGGCGATGGAAAAGTCGTGTCAGATTATTTCGCCAATGAAATTAAGATACTTTACCATTTTTTTGAGAGTAATCTATCCTTTTATCAATACGTACGGACACAGGCAACCTACCTGGACGAATATTATTTTGTCAGGGGTAATTACGATGTCCACCTTGATCCTGATCAATGTGTCATAGACTTCGACCCGACATTCAGCACTACTCATGACCACAAACTTGCACAAGTTTTAGCAAGTGAACTGATGCAGGAACACCTGGAGCAATCCATCCTAAAGATCAGTCAGAAAGATGCCATTATGCAGCTTGATTCCGAGTTCCGGGATTTCGACTGGAAACAGACCAAGTGCGCCCTGATCGAACTAATCTACAGCTGGCACGCGACCGAGGCTTTTGGAAAAAAGAACTTGAAAAGCATTGTCAAGTTTATCGAAAAATCCTTTAATATCTCGCTCGGGAATTTCTATGATACCTACGACTGGCTGTGCGGCAGGCCAAGTCCCACGGTTTATATCGATGAAATGAAGGAAGCCTTCCTGCTCCGGATTCAGAAAAAATTAAGGTAACCCATACCTAAAGAGCGGCTAAATGCCGCTCTTTTTTCACCAAATGAAAATAGTTGCGCTCCGAGTCGGATAAACTCGGAGTATTTCGAGCCTTGACTTCCTGAATTTTGTCTTGTCGCCGGCAGCAATGGGGCTGCCGCCAAAATTTACAGTTATGCTTCACCAAATTTCATGGTTTACCTACGCGGTCAGCATCCTATTATTAGTCGCCATATATTACCTGTATGTAGGACTGACCTTTTACCGGATTGAGCTACAGTCCGTGATCTATAAATTAATGGGCAAACAACCCGCAGTTAAGGCTTCCGGTCAGGGAGATCTGCAATTACCGGATTATGCGGTAATGGGCAAGGCGCAGCCGGAGGATGTTGAGTTTTTAAATCAGGAGGAGCTATCCTTCGGCCCCACAGATAATCCGGATGAGCTATCCGTCCAAGAGCCTGCAAAATCTCAGGCACCTCCGGGATCAGACGGCAGGCTCATTGTTGATTTTTCTGAAATGGTGTCTGAGGTTAAAACGCTTGTCCGGGTCATCAATGAATCCAGTGAAAGCAAGGAAAACTTTGAGATGCTTTTCCGGCTGGTTGTACAAAAATATCCCTCGCTGAACGGCACTGCTTATGAACAGCAGATCAATGATTTCCTCATCGCCGAAAGCCTATCCCAATTTCCCTTTCCCCTGAATGCTGAAGAACTCAAAAACTATTGGTTAAACTAAAAATAAAAAAAAAGACATGAAAACAATTCATTTAAAGCAAGGAAAAAGCCACCTGAAAACGGCGATAAAAATGATTGCCGCAATTCTTTCATTGTTGGCGCTTAATCTCCAGGCGGCTTTGGCCCAGGATGGTAATGCCGGTATCAGCCAGGCTACTTCACAGGTAAAAAGTTATTTCGACACAGGCACCAACCTGATGTATGCTATCGGCGCAATTGTAGGATTGGTCGGTGCGATTAAGGTATTTAAAAAATGGAATGACGGGGAGCATGACACCGGAAAAGTGGCCTCAAGCTGGTTCGGCAGCTGCATCTTTTTGGTCATTGTCGCTACGGTATTAAAATCATTTTTCGGGGTTTAAAATTTACAGCCATGCAGGAATTACTCAAAATAAAGCTAAAAGGCTTTTTACAGCTAAACAGGCCCGACCTGCTGATCAGTCTGCAACAGCAGGGAAAAACAGGAATTTATCTCGACGAGAAGGTGGAGTCGCTCAATGGCTTGCCGGAAAAGTTGCTGAAGGAAGGCCGGCCGCCTTATATCATTTCGGAATTGTGCATGACCGCCCTTACCGCCGATCTCACTGAATCCCGCTTTCAATTGCTGGCGGAAATACTGGATACAGATTTCTTGCCGATGGCCGACGACCTCCCGATCAGCGGCTTACTGACCTACGAACTCATTAACCTGCTGGAAGAATGCAATCCTGTCTTCGAAGAAATGGGCTTCCATGAGGAAGACCGCCTATTGCGCTACGCGCTAATCGGAACTATTCAGGACTATGCGGAAAGAAACTGGAACACTCAAAATTTAGAATTATGGCTTTCCCTGGCAGGCAAAAACTAAGTGATAATATCGCCGCGTTACGGATTGCTTTATCCCGAAAAGGTGATGAGCGGCCCGATGCTGAACAGCTGGAGGTACTTCGCAAGTATGCCGGTTTCGGTGGTATTAAACAGGTGATGTATGGTAGCGGTTCCCGGGAAGACTGGCAACAGCAGGGAGCGACTACCGAGGATATGCGAGTATATGAGGGGATGATGGGGTTTCACGGCCTGCTCAGGGAACAACTTGATGAGGTGGCCTATAAAATGGCTGTATCCTCAGCTAAAAACAGTGTGCTTTCTGCTTTCTATACGCCGGAATTTATCCCGCAAAGCCTATTTGCAGCGATGAAATCACAAGGAATTTCACCTTCCCGTGTTTACGAGCCCAGTTCAGGAGCTGGCGTATTTGTTTCGGAGGCAGTTTCCGCGTTTCCTGATTTAAAGGAAATTGTGGCAGTTGAAAAAGATTTTCTTACGGGTAAGGTTTTAGAGGCCATTTGCGCCGGCTTGGACATTCCTGCAAAAGCATTGATTACCGGACTGGAGAATACGGGGAATGCCGATAATGGCACGTACGATCTGATCACAAGCAATATCCCTTTCGGCAATTTTAAGGTTTATGACCCGGAACTAAGGACCCCTGCCCTGTCGGATAGGATACACAATTATTTTTTCGCAAAAGGACTGGATAAGCTGGCAGAAGGCGGCTTGTTAGCCTACCTGACCACCGACGCTTTTTTAAACACGCAGGACAACCAGGATGCCCGAGCGTATCTCTTTAATCACGCAGATTTTATCAGCCTTTCTTTAATGCCGGATAACCTGATGAAGGAGCATTCGCGCGTCGAAGCACCGACTCATTTACTGATTGTTCAAAAGCATGATGGAAAAACAGATTTGTCCGAAGAAGAACAGTTATTGGTATCTGTAAATGAACAAAAAAACGAGTTTGGCAGCTATAACCTAAACGCTTACGTAGAAAGGCATCCCGAACTGATCTTTGCCGATGAGATTTTTGACGGCACTAACCAATATGGCATCGCGGGTTCTCTGGTATAACGGCGACCTGAAAGAATTAAGGGAACCGCTGTACGAGTCAATTGCTGATGCTCTGGAAAGCCGGGTTAACAGGACGGCTTTTGAACAGGCACAAACAATAAAGGTTCAGCAGCAGGCAACCATCCCTGATAGGACAGAACCTGCCGTCTTTGCGAACCCTGCATATTTTACTTTACTGGCTGTTCCTGAAAGCAAAGGTGTTGCTTCTGCCGTTCAGTTAGGATTATTTGATTCGGTTCCGGCAGAAGCTATTAACAGGGCGCAAGCCTACCTGAATGATAGTGATCGCGCCACGGTACAACAGGCTTCCGCCCGTTTGGTTAGCACCATCCGGACTAGGGAGCAACCGGCGCATGAAAGCATCGTTCTGGTCACCGCCAGGAGCCGGATTAACGGGCATTATCTATATAAGCTTTATTCCAACGTCAGGGAAGTGCCGGTATCCGCACGCTGGATGAATGCGGGAATATTGAGCCATGAACTTAAAAGGCTTTCCGAAGACCTGAGAAAATTTGACCACGAATTCCTGTATGAAGGTGACCGCTCACTGGAACCTGCCTTTCACCTGCTTCACGAGTCTGCAAGGCCGTTCACTGGTTTGAAGCCATTTTACCGAAAAGGGACTTTGGTTATTCACCGGGGAGAAGTCGGCGTCATTGCCCAGCCCGAAAAAGGCCAAACAGTATTTGAAACATTTGGCTCGCAAAAAGACCTTACATTTTACGAACAGTATATCAGCGTAAGGGACAGTTATCAGCAATTGATCTTAAAGGAAAACGAGGAGCGGATTGCTTATATCGGGCTCCGGGAAGAATTGAATAAATCCTATGACCGGTTTGTAAATGATTTCGGAGAACTGAATAAAAACGCTAACAGGGGACGCCTGCTTAACGACGAAGCCTTTGGTTTTATCATCCTTTCCTCACTTGAAAGAAAGGAAAATGACCAGATTGTCAAGGCTGATATCTTCCATGGTCCGCTATTCCCGAAAGAAGAAAAATTTGAAAGCGATAATGCTGCGGAAGTGCTGGCGCGCTGTCTGAATGATAAGGGGCGGGTTTCACTGCCGTTCATTTCCAAAGCCACAGGAAAAGATACCAATGAAGTGATCACCGACCTCGGAAAACTGATCTACCTGAACCCTGCTACCGCATTATGGGAAACTGCGGACCAGTACCTATCAGGTAATGTAGTAATGAAACTGACTGAAGCCGAACAGGTAGCTGAACGCAACCAGGACAATGATCAATTGCATCGGAGCCTAAATGCAATCAGGGCTGTTCAACCAGAGAAAATCCCGTTTGACCTGCTGGACTTTAACCTGGGGGAGCGCTGGATCCCAACCTCCTTTTACAATCGTTTTGCAACTCATCTTTTTGAGGTAGATACGCAGGTAGCCTATTTCGCTTCACTCGATACTTTTAAAATTAAATATGAAAACGGTAATGCGATAACCGACCAGGAATACAGCGTTTCACCCATGCAGGGCAATAAGGTCTTCGGCCATACCCTGATGGAACATGCGCTTGAAAACACCAGCCCTCACTTTACCTATACGGTTAGTATCGGTGATGATAAAACTATCCGCCTTCCGGATAATGAAGCTATCCAACTGGGGCATCAAAAAGTAGAAAGCATCCGCAATCATTTTTTAAGTTGGTTAAAGGAACTGCCGCAGGAAGATAAGCACCAGCTTGAAAATATCTATAACGACACCTTTAATTGCTACGTCCTGCGGGAATACGATGGAGGTCATTTAAGCTTCCCCGGTCTGGATAAGCAGGCACTCGGCATCAATGATCTTTACAGCTCTCAAAAGAACTCCGCCTGGCGGATTATTCAAAACAGGGGTGCGCTGGTAGACCATGAGGTCGGGCTTGGTAAAACCCTGACGATGATCGTTGCCAGCAGGGAAATGAAACGGCTGGGTATCGTGCACAAACCGATGATCATCGCGCTGAAAGCTAACGTCGACCAGATACGGGACACCTATCGGCTGGCCTATCCCAAAGCCCGTATTCTGGCACCCTGCGAGAATGATTTTACTCCGGCTAAAAGGGTTCGCCTTTTCCACGAAATAAAAAATAATAATTGGGATTGTATCATCCTGACACATGACCAGTTTGGCAAGATCACGCAATCCGAAGATATACAGCAGGAGATATTCCAGTCCGAATTGGATAATGTGGAAAGGGACCTGGCGACCGCGGTTACTTTGGGGCAAAAGATCAGTAAAAAAGTCCTGAAAGGACTGGAGGTAAGAAAAGGCAACCTGGAAGTACGACTAAAGGATATCGCCGACAAAATTGAAAAGAAACAGGACAAGGATATTAATTTCCAGGACCTGAATATAGATCACCTATTTGTAGATGAATCCCATAAATTTAAAAACCTGACCTTCACTACCAGGCATAGCCGGGTCGCGGGTCTGGGTAATATGGCCGGCAGTCAAAAGGCGTTAAACATGCTTTTCGCGGTAAGAACGCTTCAAAAACAATTTGACAGTGACCTGTGCGCTACCTTTCTTTCAGGTACGCCGATCTCCAACAGCCTGACCGAAATGTACCTCATCTTTAAGTACCTGCGGCCAAAGGAAATGGAACGCCAGCGTATCGAGAATTTTGATGGCTGGGCGGCTGTATTCGCCCGCAAGACTGTGGACTTTGAATTTTCAGTGACCAATGAGATAATCTCCAAGGAGCGGTTCCGGTATTTTATTAAAGTGCCCGAACTGGCCCTTTTCTATAATGAAATAACCGATTATAAAACGGCCAAACATATCAACCTTGATAAGCCAGCCTTAAGTGAGCAGCTGGTCAATATCCCGCCGACCCCCGATCAGCAGGAATTCATTCAAAAACTGATGCAATTTGCGAAGACGGGTGACGGGGCTTTGATAGGCCGTGCTCCTTTAACCAGGGAAGAAGATTTCGCCAGGATGCTGATCGCGACCAATTATGCTAAAAAAATGTCAGCGGATATGCGTTTGATCGACCCGAATTACGGCGATCATCCCGATAACAAGGTAAATGTCTGTGCGCGCAAGGTGGCTGAGATTTACGAACAAAGCACGCCGTTTCTGGGAACCCAATTAATATTTTGTGACATCGGAACGCCGAAACCTGATCAGTTTAACGTATATGACGCACTAAAAAGTAAACTGGTCAGTGACTTTAATATCCCTGCCCATGAGATAACATTTGCACATGACTGGTCTGAAAAACAAAAGCCGGTGATGTTCAGCAAAATGAACAGCGGCGAAATCAGGATCAATATTGGCAGCACGGAAAAATTGGGGACCGGAACGAATGTTCAAAAACGTGGTGTAGCCGTGCATCATTTGGATATTCCCTGGAGGCCATCCGACCTTAAACAACGCGATGGTCGCTTTAGCAGGCAGGGTAACTGGTTGGCAAAAGAACACTATGGTAATAAGGTAATGAACTTTATTTATGCCGTTGAAAAGTCATTGGACAACTACAAGTTTAATCTTTTGCAGAATAAACAGCGGTTCATCAGCCAGATGAAAAACAATGAGCTTAACCGCCGGACCATAGACGAAGGCGCAATGGATGAGCAAAGCGGCATGAACTTCTCTGAATATATCGCGATTCTTTCCGGCGATACTTCCCTGCTCGAAAAGGTTAAAGTTGAGAAAAAGGTAGCAGCGCTGGAAAACCATAAGGCGGCCCATTTTAAGGAAACCTCCCGCTCCCGTTATCATTTGGAATCGCTGCAAAGGAATAAGGCAGAAAAAAACCGGACAATGGAAAAACTGGCGGCCGATCACAAAATCTATCACGGTCAATTAAAACATGATGCGGAAGGTGCGAAGCTCAACCCTATCAGGATTTATGATTTCACCTCGGCAGATGCAGAAGAAATCGGCAGGCACCTGATTAAAATGTATAAGGACTGGCAGCCGGAAACAGGAAGAGCGGATGAAAAACAGATCGGCACGCTCTATGGATTCGATCTTTTCATTCGCCGTCAACAGGAAGCATGGGAAGAGAACGGCATCACCAATTACCGCTATAACAATAATTTCTATGCGGAAAGCCCCGAGAGCGGCATCAAATATATTTATAACAAGGGCGCTGCCAATATCGATAACCCGAAACTAAGTGCCAGGCATTTTCTGAATGCGATAGACCGGGTGGATCACCTTAAAGAAAAGTACGGTAAAGAGGCGGAAGAAATTGATAGGGAAATTACCCTGTTGGATCAAATAACTGCCAAACCATTTGAAAAGGAAGGAGAGCTTGCCGCACTTAAAAATGAACTGTCCAGGCTGGAAAGGGAAATAGCCCTTAAAATTCAGGAAAATCAAATGAAACAGCATGGATTGTTCCAGGATCAACCGGATAGTTCCGCAACCGGCGAAGCTCCTGTCATTAACATCAGTCAGGCTGTGAAAAAAAACGAAACCGAATCTGGACAATTAAAGGCGGCTCCGCAACTGGTATATCTCGAACAAAACACACGAATGCGCAGCGCTAAACAAAATTTAAAAATGTAGAAGATATGAACCATTTAAAAGACATGTCAAGGAAGCTCCCTGAATTTACAATCGGGGGAACCGTTTTTACGGTTGATGCAAGGATATATGAATTCCGGGAAAAAGAGGCTCCCTGGAATAAAATACCAATGGACGATTTTTTAGAGGACGCACCTACCAACATACTTTTTGACAAGCATGCAAAGAAGATTTACGAAGGGCGCACAAGTGGGGCTGAAAGGCCGGGCCATGTCGAAATGATTACGGTGCCGCCGCTTGTTGACCTTGATCCGGTTGGGCTTGCCCGTCATTATGACCTCCCCGATGATGTATTTAAAAAAACTATAGTGGTGAAACTGACTACGCCGGATCGTGAAGGTTTGGAACAAAATGAAAGACGCCGTGGAAAAAAGCAGCACTGGTAAGCAATGAAAAATAAAAAACACCCAGCTCAGAACGATCCGGAGTATATGATCGGAGGAATGCTCTTTAGTTACCTGAAAGCACTGGACACATTCGTGGACCGTGACATTCCCTCAAACAAAATAATGATGGCGGGGATATGGGAGGACAACACCTGGACGCAGTTTTTCATTGACAGCAGGACGAGGAACATTTATGCCGGCGGTTTTCCAGATGGCAAACGGCCGACCCATGTACAGCTGGTCATATTGCCCTCGCTGCCTTATTGCGAGCGGCACGGGATCCATGTAAAAGACTATCATGAAAAGCAGGCTGAAATAAAAAATGAGCAACAGCGTGCACAGGGGTTAAAACAAAATCAAAGAAAACATAAAAAAGGAAAGGGGATATAAGATGCCGGTTTACCAAATCAATAAGGGAATTAATAAACCTATAGAATTTAAGGGTCTTAAGGCACAGTACATCGGCTATTTAGCCGGTGGCCTTGTCGGACTGCTTGTCTTTTTTGCCATTATGTATATCATGGGACTGCCGGTATATATCTGCATGGCTGTTATATCAGGTTTGGGCGGCGGGCTCTTTTATCACGTTTTCCGGTTGAGTAACAAATATGGACAATACGGCCTGATGAAACGGACCGCTAAGCGGTACCTGCCCGGCTATCTTAAATTTAATTCACGCAAATTATTTACCCGATTAACCCGCTAATTATGCCAGCATTTACCCGCGCGGAACAGGTGTTCCCGATCTACAAAGTCGAGCATGATTGCATGGTTTCCCTGCACGGCGACCTTACCATTGCCTACCAGGTCACCCTGCCCGAAATATTTACGTTGTCGGACGAAGACTATGAAACCTATCACCAATCATGGATCAGGGCGGTCAAGGTCTTGCCGAAGCACAGCATCGTCCACAAACAGGATGTTTTTATCCGGAACGGTTATGCGGGAGCAAAGGGATTACAGGCCAATTTTTTAACCACTGCCGCCGACCGTCATTTTAAGGGCAGGCCCTTCCTGGACCATACCTGTTACCTGATGCTGACCCAAAAAGCGGATGACCGTAAACAGGCGAACAGCGCATTTTCGGGTATCATGCGCAAAAGCATCGCACCAAAACAGACTATTGATGAAAGGATGCTTCCGGAATTTTTAGAAAAGGTCGGGCAATTCGAGCGTATACTTAGTGACAGCGGATTTATCAAATTAAAAAGGATTGGTAACGATGGCCTAACGGGCACAGAAAAGAGAACAGGGATACTGGAACAATACTGCTTTTTGCTCAAGGAAAATGAACGGCCGATGCTTAATGACATTCACCTGAAGGACAGGATACAGATCGGTGACCAGCACGCACAACTCTTTACATTGGGAGATGCAGAAGACCTGCCATCGTTATGCGGCAGCAGGATAACCTATGATAAATACAGCACGGATAAAACCAAATTCCCGGTTGGCTTTGCAGCTCAGCTCAATCTCCTGCTGGACTGTAACCATATCTATAACCAATATTTTTTTATCGGGGATACCGGGAAAATATTGAAACAATTGGAGGCAAAAAAACTCCGTTTACAATCGCTTTCGGCCTACAGCCGGGAGAATGAAATCGGCAGGGATGCAACGAATGATTTTCTAAACGAAGCCATTAGCCAGCAGCGGCTTCCGGTCAAGGCACACTTTAATGTTTTGGCTTGGACCGATAACCGTGAGGGATTACAGGATATCAAGAACCTGGTAGGTTCGGCAATGGCGCAGATCGGTGCCAGCAGCAAACAAGAATCTGACGGCGCCGCCCAAATCTGGTGGGCCGGCATACCGGGCAACGCATCCGATTTCCCGGTGAATGACACTTTTGATACGTTCCTGGAACAAGCGACCTGCTTCCTAAACCTGGAGGGGAATTACCGAAGTGATCCGCCCCCGGAAGGTATCCGCTTCTGCGACCGGCTGACGGGAAAACCTGTTTTTGTTGACCTTTTTGACGGGCCACGAGCCAAGGGTATTACTTCCAATATGGGAATGCTCGTTTGCGGAACGTCAGGAGGTGGAAAATCAATGACGGTGAACCATATACTCCGCACCCTGTATGACCAGGGTGCCCACTGTGTCACGGTGGATATTGGCGGAAGCTATAAAGGATTGTGTGATTTGGTCGGCGGCTATTATTTCACTTATGAAGAAAGTAACCCGATCAAGTTCAACCCTTTCTATTTACCAGAAGGCCAAACGCTGGATACGGAAAAAAAGGAAAGCCTGAAGGCCCTGTTAGTTACTTTATGGAAGCAGGAAAACGAAAATTTTATGCGCAGTGAATATGTGGCGCTGTCCAATGCTTTACAGGGATATTACGAATACCTTGACAGCCATAAAAAAGTCTTCCCCGGATTTAATTCGTTCTTTGAATATCTCCAAAACCATTATGTACAGCTCCTGAAGGAACAAAGGGTTAAGGACAGGGATTTCGATATTGATAATTTTCTGTATGTGCTGCGGCCTTACTACCGGGGTGGCGAATTTGATTTTCTGCTGAATGCGGATGAAAACCTTAACCTGCTTGATCAGCGGTTCGTAGTGATAGAACTGGATTCGATAAAAAATCATCCCACCCTCTTCCCCGTAACTACGCTTATCATTATGGAAATGTTCATTTCCAAAATGCGCAAGCTGAAGGGCATCCGAAAAGTGCTGACAATTGACGAAGCCTGGAAGGCAATCGCTAATTCCGGTATGGCCGGCTTTATTCAATACGCCTTTAAAACCATCCGAAAGTTTAACGGGATACCCAATGTAGTGACGCAGGAACTCGACGACCTCATCAATTCCCCGATTATCAAAGATGCTATCATCAATAATGCCGACATCAAGGTTCTGATGGATATGCGCAAGTTCATGAACAAGTTCGACAAGCTGCAGGATACGCTCGGTATGTCCGATAAGGGGAAGCAGCAAGTGCTATCTGTAAATAAGGATAACAGGGAAATTTATATCGATCTGGGCGGCCAGGTGATGAAAGTCTATAAAAACGAGTTGTGCGCAGAAGAATATTACGCCTATACCACCGAAGGGAAGGAAAGGGTAAAAGTTCAGGAATATGCAGCAAAGTATGGCAGTATGGAAAAAGGCATTGCCGTTTTGGCTGCGGAATTACGCGAAAAACATCAGGTATAAACAATAAACCATAAAAAATAAATCATGAAAACATTAATCGTAAAGATCGTGCTATTGCCAATTAGCTTTTTGGCAGCATGTAGCAGTAAAAGTAAACAGGTAATCGAATTTATACCGGGAACCTATGTCAACCACGCGCAAAGCGAGTACAGCATTGCAGATGATACCCTGCAAATCATACCGGATGCCGTGTCCGGGAATAGTTACCAAATCTCCCGGAAGACCGGATTTCGCAGGATACTGAACGGAAAGCTTCAACCGGAAGAACACCAAGTTAAGTCGTTCAACGGTCTTTGGGATGATCAAAAGCGAATCATGCAAATAACGCAAAATGGGATCATCCTGATATTTCAGCCTGAGAATGGGAAACTGACGATACAAAACAGCGAATACCGGAAACTCTGAAGCGATGATGAACCCTTAAAGAAGCTATCACCGGGTGAATAGCTACAATTATTAACCATTAAAAATTTAGGAGGAATTATGAAATTTTATAAAATCGTCTTACCGGTCAGCATGCTCGTCGTGCTGATCGCATTACCGGAACAGAAAGCGGATGCGCAGTTTGTTATCAGCACGGTGTTAAATCAAACGGTTGGAAAAATTATCAGGGCTATTGACCTGGAGGTGCAAAAAGCACAAAATCAAACCATTTGGCTTCAAAACGCGCAAAAGGCGATTGAAAATCAGCTTCACCAAATGAAGCTCACCCAGATCGCAGGTGTGGGCAAGCAACAAACCGACCTGTTCACTAAGTATTATAACGAATTGTACACTGTCAAATCGGTTATTACCGATTATGAACAGATTAAGAACATTACGCTTGAACAGGAAGCGTTAGTCAGGGAGTACCAGAGCGCCTGGTCCCTGACCCGGCAGGACAAGCACTTTAACGCATCCGAGCTCCAATATATTTCTTCCGTTTACAGCGGGATTTTGCAGGCCAGCATCAGGAACCTGGATCAGCTGTCATCAATCATCAGTTCTTTTAAAACACAAATGACAGACGGAAAAAGGATGGAACTCATTAATCAAACATCCAGGCACATCGATGAAAATTATAGTGACCTCAAGCAATTCAATAACCAGAATATTATACTTAGCCTGCAAAGGGCAAATGATGAAAATGATATTCAAAGCACTAAAAACCTCTATGGAATCAATTAAAAAAATTGCGCTGCTGCTAATCCTGTCTGTCACGAGTGCATTTTGCAAAGCGCAGGGGTTCAGCTTTAGCGATCTGTTTGGACAGGCTAATAAACAAAAGCAATATTATATGCAGCAGATCGCCGCCTATAATGCTTTTGAATCAGAATTAAAACAAGGCTATGGTGTAATTAAACACGGTATAAATGGTATCGCCAGTATCAATACCACAGAACTGGATGCTCATAATATTTACTATGCCTCTTTAAAACTACCAAGTGCGCAGGTCAAAAACAGCACGCAGATACAGGATATCACCCAATGGCAGCTTGTAATTATCACCCAATTTAACAGCGTAAGCCAGGTTAATGGATTGACCAGTGATGAGCAAAGCTATGTCACCGGCGTCCAGAGCGGCATTCTGAAAAACTGCAGCAGTGACCTGACTGATCTGCAGAACCTGATGGCACCGGGTACGCTGCAAATGACTGATGACCAGCGGCTTAAACGGCTCGCCAAAATTCACAAAAGTACCCAGGACAAATACGAGTTCACCCTGAACTTTTGTAATACGGTCAGGCTGCTGGCCATTCAACGGCAAAAAGGCACAAACGAAACACAAACATTAAAAAATCTATATGGAACCAATTAATGCAAACAAAGAACAACAGTTCACCCGGAAACCTACCAGGCGGAGACTAACAAGTGCGCTGATATTAGTTATACTTTCTGTGTGCTGCTTTATTCCCGCAAAAGCACAGACCAGCGATCTTACCCAGCTGATCCTCGACATAGAAAAGCTTACCCAACTGAAGGGTATCCTGTCAGATATGAAGACAGGTTACACGATAATTGACGGCGGTTACAACCAGGTTAAAAGCATCTCGCAAGGTAACTTTAACCTGCATGCCACCTTTTTAAATGGCCTGCTTGCGATAAGTCCGGCCGTTGCCAAATATGGCAGGGTTGCTGATATTATTTTGGAACAGGGCTACATCGTTACTGAATACACCAGGACCTATAACCAGGTTAAGCAAAGCGGCGGATTCAGCGCCGATGAGATCGCCTATCTTGGAAATGTCTATACCACGCTCTTACAGCAAAGCCTCCAAAACCTCAGCCAACTGACGACCATTCTTACCGCAGGTAAATTGCGCATGTCCGATGATGAACGGCTTAGGGCCATCGATCATATCTATGCGGACACCGACGACAAGCTGACTTTTCTCCGGCACTTTGACCAGCAGGCTTCCATCCTTGTCATACAACGGCAAAATGCACTGAACGATATTTCAACCACCCAGAAACTATACGGACATGAATGATATTTCCGGCCTCCAGGCCACACTCGAACAAGTTTACAGCCAGATGCTGCCTTTATGCAGCCAGCTGATCGGCGCTGCCCAGGGTATAGCAGGTTTTGCGGCGCTGTGGTATATCGCAGCACGCGTTTGGCGGCAGATAGCCGCAGCGGAACCCATTGATTTTTATCCATTGTTACGCCCGTTTGCTTTAGGTATGGCGATCATGTTGTTTCCGACAGTAATAGCAGTAATGAATGGTGTTTTGCAGCCTGTAACAGGGGCTACCAGCGCCATGGTGCAGGACAGCAATGCGGCGATAACCACCCTGCTACAGGAAAAAACCAACGCGGAAAAGCAAACGAGTACCTACCAGATGTTTGTCGGCGCGAACGGAGAAGGTGACCGGGACAAATGGTATAAATATACGCATCCTGATGACCCCAACGACAGCAAGGAAGGAATGATTGGCAGTGTAGGAAATGATGTGAAATTCGCGATGGCCAAGGCCTCTTATAATTTCAGGAACAGTATAAAGGAGTGGATGAGCCAGGTACTGGAGATTCTTTACGAGGCGGCAGCGCTTTGCATCAACACTATCCGCACCTTTTACCTCATTGTCCTGGCCATTTTGGGCCCGCTTGTTTTCGGATTGTCGGTATTTGACGGTTTGCAACATGTACTGACGACATGGATAGCCAAGTATATTAATGTTTTTCTCTGGCTTCCCGTCGCTAACATTTTCGGCAGTATTATCGGCAAGGTGCAGCAAAATATGCTTACGCTGGACATTGCGCAGATACAAAGCTCGGGTGATACTTTTTTCAGCAGCACAGATACCGCTTACCTGATCTTCCTGCTCATCGGGATCATCGGTTATTTTACGGTTCCTTCTGTAGCTGGGTACATTATTAATCCTGGTGGGGGCAACGGCCTTTTAAGCAAGATAAATAGTGTCGCCTCCAGTTCAGCCAATACAGTCTATTCCGCCGGTTCGGCAACCGGGTCAAGAATGGCTGAAGGCGCAAAGAACATCGCCAATGCTCCCGGCCATATTATGGAAGGCTACCGCAACGGCAGTTCAGGCACCAATAACTACCAGGAAGAAAAAATAAAAGGTAAAACTAAATCATAAAATCATGTTTACACATCTCAAAAATATAGACACCGCATTTAAACATATCCGGCAATTCAGCATTTTTTTGATCGTCGGTAATGTGATCACCATGTGCTTCTGTATCTACAAGAGTGAGCAGGTGGTCAGCCAGTCACAGAGCCGGATACATATACTGTATAACGGAAAAGTCCTGGAGGCTATCGCTTCGGACAGAAAAAATAACCTGCCGGTAGAATTACGGGACCATATCAAGACCTTCCACGAATATTTCTTTGACCTGAGCCCAGACGATAAAGCGATAGATGCCAATGTTTCTAAAGCACTATACCTGGCTGATGAATCCGCAAAACGGGAATACGATAATTTAAAAGAGTCGGGCTATTATAACAACCTGATCTCCGCTAATATTTCTCAGCAAATCAAAGTAGACAGTACCAAACTGGAAGGCAATCAGTTTCCGTACACCTTTACCTGCTATGCGACAGAAAAGCTTGTCCGCTCAAGCGGTACGGTAACCCGTAGGCTGGTTACCCAGGGAGAAGTTCGTGATTTAAACACGCAAACGGATAACAACCCCCATGGTTTCCTGATCCAGCATTGGGAAGTTTTGTCCAATAGAGATACCACCATAACTAACCAATAGCATGATTTTTAAAAGGAGAAATAAAAAAGCGCTGAATGAAGCAGGCAAGCGGGCTTTCGGATTTTTGCACTCCCGCATATTAAAATTTCAAAACCGGCTAGCCAATCGATTAAACAACTGGATAAACAGTTTTTCCCTGCGCGGCCAACAACGGATATTCTGGACTTTTATCGTGCTTTCCGTTTGCGGAATAAGCGTGAGACTGATCCTGTCCATTTCACGGCCAGACTATAGCAAACAGGAAAATCCTGGCAGGCTACCTAAAATTCATTTACAACCAACAGATTCATTAACCTCTAAAAAATAAAATTATGGAAAAGCAAATCCAGTCCGGTGGAGCGCCGGAGCAATCAACCGAATTCCTTAAGAAACGCAAATTTTTCCTGGTAATTCCCTTATTAATCCTGCCATTCTTAACGATGGCCTTCTGGGCTTTAGGCGGTGGAAAAGCAGCAAAGCAAACTACAAATATGACGGCGGCCAAAGGATTCGACATGGTACTCCCTTCGGCACAGTTTAAGGACAAAAAGGAAAAGGATAAAATGGGCATTTACCAAGCTGCGGGTAAGGATACTTCGTCAACCAAGGATGGTGTAAGTAAAAGCTTTATCCGGGCAATGGGTTTCGACCCTAAAACGGCAGCCCATACGGACTCTGCAAAACTATCAAAAACGACAACGCCGGTATATGCTAATACCGCGGATCAGCAAACCGCAAAAATAGAGGCGAAACTTGCACAACTCAACAGGCAGATTAGCCAGCCGCCGACAGAACCCAATTATACTACTGCGGCAAACTCAAATTATACCGATCCGGACGTTAACCGGCTGAAAGCTATGATGAAAGCCATGAATAATAATAGTGCGAAGGACCCGCAGATGGATCAGCTGAATAGTATGCTTACTAAAATCCAGGCTATCCAGCATCCGGACCTGGCAATTGCCAAAGCAAAGAAGAAAAAGGAAAGCGACAGCGCATTCCGGGCCATACCCGCCGTAATTGATGGCAAACAAAAAGTGATGAATGGCGGAACGGTAAGGTTGAAACTAACCGATTCTGTAAAACTAAGAGGTATCGAGCTTCACAAGGGACAATTGCTCTTTGGTGCCTGCCAGGTTACCAACCAGCGATTGCTGCTCAATATTCAAAATATCCGGATAGGCAAAGATATCTTGCCGGCAGACTTGACCGTTTTCAGCCTTGACGGACTTCCAGGCATCCCTGCCCCGGAGGCAGAGCTTTCCGGAGCGGCCGGTGACGGCGCGACCAATGCTATGGAAAGTATGCAATTCCTGAGCATGGACGAATCACTCGGTGCACAGGCTGCCGCAGGCGGTATCAATGCCGCCAAGGGACTTTTCAGTAAAAAGGTTAAAAAAATCAGGGTGAAGCTGAAGGACAATTTTGCCGTCCTGCTTAGAGATAATACCCGTAAACGATAATGTCATGGAAAAAGCAGTGAACCGCGTCCTATTGGCTTTCAAGTCCTGGGAAGACCGGAAAAAGGAAGTAGAACCGCTATTTAAAGCAGGTACGGCCGATGCGAACGTGTTGGCCCGGCTTCAGCTTAATCACCTTCGTCAGGCGGCTCACCGCCTGCGCGATACCATGCGGCCGGATGAACAGCCATTCATGCTGCTGTTAAAAGGCCAGGTCCCAAAGCTGGAAAAGCAATTATACCCCAACTTCTTTCGGCGGATTGCTTCTAAATTAAAGGACAGGCTTTTCGATGGGCCGGCTTACTTAAAGCAACAGCAACTGCAGCGGGACACTAACCTGGAGTTTCTTAAAATGAAGCTTCGTGAAGCAGGTCTGGGTTCTTTTGCGGGAAAGCTTGAACACCATTTGAGCCCAGAACAAAAGGCTATACGGCTACCGCTTTCCTGCCAGCTTGGACCGGATAAACGGCTAAACATGAACCTGCATTTCAACCAGGATGTATATGGCAATTTCCATTTACATCGGCTGGATGGCACCTTGCTTGAAAAAGGGCAAAGTGAGCGAACATATGAATTTGAATTGGCCGAGTGGCCCGATTTGAAAGCCACCCAGGCGCTTAGCCTCCTTGAAGGCCGTGCCTTAAAGCAACAGTTCACCGATGCACTGGGACATAGCAACGAACGGTGGGTGGAGCTTGGTCACGACGGGGTAAGGCATTATGCGCCTGACTATGGTTTTGACGTGGCTACCGCCGTTGCCTCCATGCCTAATATCACCAGAAACCGCGAAGATCTGGTACGCTACCTCGAAAATGGCCAGCGAATCCCTACGCACTGGAAACAGGATAGCCATTTTCAAAATATTTATGTCCAGGCCGATCCGGCCAATCGCACCATTAAGATTTTCGACGCCAGGGAAAAACCGGTTACTGCGGAGCAACTCAACAAGACAGCCCTGCAACAAAAGATGCAGAAACCGAAGTCGTTAAGCCAAAATGTGCGCCACAATATCAAAAACGGTCATAAAGTACATTAATCCCAACAGCATGGACAAGTCAATCAATTATTACGAGCTAAAGTCAGAATTGTCAGGAACAGGGTTTCGTCAACCTGATGTGGTTGATGCCCTGCGGCAGGCCATCTTTCTTGACAGGAACGAAGAGCGGCTAACCACACATATCGGGGACATCGGCTTTAACCTTCACTTCATTCGCGATGATTATGATCGCCTGAGCTTTATTGGCTATTCCGGCAGCGTGGGTGCAGGGAGCGATAACTGGAAGCTACAGTCGTTTCACATAGGCGTGCCTGTAGAAGATGCCATCACCCTTCTTGAACTAAGGGCAGAAAAGATGCCACATGAAGAAATGATATGCCTGATCCCGATCAGTAAATGGGAAACACTGGAAGAAATTCAATTATTAAATATAAACGTTATGAACACACAAAATTTAGAATTCTTAAAGAAAAGCCTTTTGAACCTTGGATTTGGCGAAAAGGTAAACGAAAAATTAGAGACAAACATCAACAAAAAAGTGCCGGAGTTTAACCTGACCGCACAGCATGAATTTAACCAAAAAAAGGTCGACTACACCCTGCATTTTAAGGCAGGTGAAAACCAGGAAATGTACTTTTTTAATAAGTTCGATGCCACCCTGAACAAAGGGAAAGAAAAAGAAATGGACCAAACCTTTTACATCAATAAAGGCAATGGCGTTACCGCCAAAGAAGCCTTTAATTTGATGGAGGGCCGGGCTGTACACAAACAATTGTTCAATAAGGATGGTGAAAAGTACCAGGCGTGGTTACAACTGGACAATGATAACCTGACCCAGAACGGCAATAGGGAAATTAAAAAGTTTAATGAAAATTATGGATTTGATATTGAACAGGTGATTTCCGGCAAGGGCATTAAGGAAATGGCGACTGCTGAAGGCCAGGAAAATCTGTTACGTTCCTTAAAAAAGGGCAACATGCAACAAATAACTGTGGAGCGTGAGGGCGGAGAAAAGAAATATTTTATTGCCGCCAGCCCTCAATATAAGACCATCGATCTTTTTGATCACCAGATGAAAAAGATCAAACTGGAAGAATTGCTAAAGCCTGAACAAAAACAAACAACCGGCAAAAAGCAAAGTGAGCAGCAAAAGGAGGATGCTCCTGCAAAAAAGCAGTCGCGCAAAAGTAAAATGCATGTTTGATCTTAATCGAAAACAGGTCGAAAGTGGCCTGTTTTCGATTAATAAATAACATTAAGTTGAATTTTAATTGCTTTACCAGAGACAATTTGCCGATACGGGAAAATATGCTTCGCTGAAGTACCGGCCGGCGAGGCCGTCCGAGCCGATGAGTGTTTGTTTGTCGGAATTTGGGATAGCCGAATGTAGTGTTTTGGGAATAATATTCTAAATTTAAACCGCACAATTATCAAACGGACAACCATGGCTCTCACACCAGCAAACTTTAAAAAGTCCCTGACTGCGTTACTACAGTCATACATCGATGACACTAAACCACTGGTCATGGAATGGCAGTGCAGTTTTTGCAATAACAGGCATACCGGTAACTTATTTAAAAAAGTAACCGCTATAGAAAACAATATCGTTTCTGGAGATATGAAGGCAGAAATAGGTTTAATGACTGCTGACGGCCAGTTGTTCGCGGCTATCCATGTGTCCAAAAACAAAAAACCGACTGAAGCTGCTATTAATTATTACCGTACCCAAGCGATTATCTATATCCAAGTCGTGCCCGATGAAGATGTTTTGTTAAGCGTTCAAAAGCCATTCTATGTAGGCACTTGCCTGAATCCAAAATGTAAAACCTGCGGGAGTTTTCAATACGATAAAAGCCTGGTTATTATTGACTCGAAATGCTGGAAATGTCATGGTGATATGAAGGTTGCAGTATTAGATTGTGAGTATTCGGTGCTCGGGCCTGATAAATTTACGAGCGAGGAACTGACCATAGCCCGTGAAAAAGGAGCCATCATTCAAACCAATTACAGCAGCGTAGTACGCGAGGAGTATTTGTCAAATACCTGCCCGCACTGCCAAAAATTAACGGGGAACTATTATCTATTTGAACATTTATCTGACGCCAAATATGGTTATTCAAAATACGAGAGCATTCCCGCAGGTTATTTTTGCGGACTATGTCATTGGGATAACTAATTTGCCTCTGCATTTTCCTTTTATCTGACGAAAAATGGTTGGTATTAGGGGCTAATTGACGACAATCTTCGAATAGTCAAAAAGCAAATGATTAACCAAAAAATGTTGATTGGGCAGATAATTCTTTTGATGTGTCGACTTATAGGCGCCTGAAAAACCTGGTGTTATATTAGTAACCGTTAGATTGGTGACCGTAGTAATTGTGGTGACCTCAGCGAGTTTTTGATTGACTGCTATGGCAACAGCATTATGGTCAATGCTGTTGTCTTCTATGAAACCAAGCATGCCCTCAAATGGAATTCGTTTTTGAGTATGTTTTCTATCAACAAACTTTTGAATATCTGACACATAAAGTGAAGCATCGGTAATTTTAGTTATCCTCTTGCATTCGACAGCAAAATAGATTTCATCCTTATTGTCGCCTGACCAGATCTTTTGCAACCCAAGTTCCCGAATACTAATATCAATTTTATCCTCTTGTTCTAAATCACCATTGTCAGTATAGATTTCCATTTCTTCCTTACCGAAATAGATATCCTCAATTGTCGAGTTGACTGATTTGAAAAACTCTTTGTTTTTGCGCAAGTAATCATCAACAAGTTTCGACTTAAGTACGTCTTCGAATTTGAGTTTTGTATTTAGTCTGCCTTTGCTATGAGTGACTTTATCTGCGATTTGCAATTGGTAGCAATAGATAAAATATTGCATAATCGCGTGGATGCGTCGGTCTGTAAGTGCTAACGGATTTTTTCTGGCCGTAACAAATTTACTAGCATTACCAACCATTGGTTTGTCCTTCCGCTAATGATTTGAGCTCCGTTTGTTCTATGATGTTTTTTATTTCAGCTACGTCGTACCAGGCCATTGCCGGATGCCAGCATTTGTATTCGTTGGGTTTAATAATATAAAATGAATCTTTTTCAAAGCCTTTAATATCCTTTTGAATAAATAGGTTTTTATTGGAATCTTCAAGATTGGTCAGACTGGTTATCGAAAGACCTTTTGCCAGCATATTTAAGATGGTCTTTACGTCATCATTTTCACGCTTAAAGGTTACTGTATTTTTGGAGAGGTTTTTGTCCTTTGTAAACTTGAAATTAAAAGCAATAAAATAATCTAGTGCATAAACTTCTATAGTGAGCAGTTCTTCTTCATAGAGATCGTCAAATTCTTTAAAGAAGTGCGCAGCGTAATTTCTAAGCAAGTTCTCGTCGCGGTCTACTTTTTTAGCGAATAAATGTTGCCTGCTTTCTTGAAATTGATATCTGGATACTTGTAAAACGTAGTCTATGAGATCGTGCTCATAATCCTTCACCTGATAAATTTCTTCGACCAATAAATTTATCGTTTTAAGGCTTTCATTATCCACAGGCATGTTACCCAAATGAAAGCTGGAAAAATGTTCTTTACAAGGAGATAAGAATACATCGACAAGGCGTATCAATTCCGAGATCGTTTTTTGGTCAGATTTCAGAAATGGAAATGATAAGTATTCTTCGTCCAGCCGTATTTGTGGCCTTGTCGACACCCCCCAGCCACAAGACTTTATAAAAATGAAATAAAGGTACAATTGTGAAATTGCATAGGCATATATCTGTTTAATGGTTTCAGGTTGCGTTTCTGAAGCTATTGAGTATATCCCTTTCCGGAATACGGCGGTTTCGTCAACGAATGAAATAAGTGGATCGCTTTCATCCTGGTTTTGTTCTTTAAACAAGATTTTAAGACCCTGAAATACTTCCAACCTGCGTCCTCTTGAGAGCACGGTATCGCTTGCTGTTAATTTTTTTTGATGATTAATTGGTGAATAATATTTTTTCACCTCGCTGTTTTCTAAAATTGGCAGGCCTTCAAGTTGCAGAAAAGGTTTGGCATCACTACCCCGTTCAATGCCTGCACCTTTAAATATTTCTTTATCGTCAATAAGGTCAGAAATTTTGAGTCCGAATTTTTCAAGTCTCTTTAAAAACAGGAAATCCAGGGTGTTACCGTACAAAGCAACTTTAAACATCCAGTCGTTTTCGATAAAATGTTTTTGCTGAATGCGTTTTTGGTCGTACTTCTCAACGACTAATGTTTTGAAATATTTTAGAAATATGTTCGATTTAACCGATATATGTTCGACAACATTGTCGGAACAATTTTCTACATCCGACAATCTAAAATAGACAATCGCTGCAGGGTTTGATTTTTCTTCGAATACCAGTCTTCTTACCGGGGATAAGTCAAAAAATTTTGTCAGGCAATAATTCGTGAGGAACTCTGACTTAAATGCCCTGTTTGTTTTTGAAATATTGTAAAAAATGGTGCTCGTTACAATCAAGGCAACCGAAGTTTGCGGTTGCATAAAATCCTTTGTGCGTAACAAAAATGATTGTGCTATCTCAAAACGACCGGTGACTTTCTTATTTACCTTCAACCAAGCTAAATGTTGCTCGTCTTTGTTGCTTTTCCAGGGTGGGTTTCCCAAAATAAATTGCAACTTCTTTGATTTAATCGTATTATTAAAATCATGAGATGTATCAAAGTAATCGGCACAAAATAGATTTTCAGATAGTAATACTGGAAATTTAAAATTGTCAATGATTGTCTTAGGATCTTGATAATCCAGCATCGCGATGTAAATCGAAAAGCATGAAACCTTTAATGCCTGTTGATTAAGATCAATACCGAAAAGATTCTTTTCTGCTAATTCACGTAAACGGACTTTACTTATTTTGTCGCCGTGCAAATGTTTTTCAGCGTCAACCATTCGGCGATAGGCTTGAACAAGAAAAATTCCGGACCCACATGACGGATCGAAAATGCGACATTCCGAGGTCTTCTCGTTTTGGAGATAACGATCCACTGTATCGCCTAAAATGTATTCTACTAAAAATGACGGGGTGTATACAGCAGATTGCTGTAATTTAGTTTCATCGTTAATAAGTGACTCGTAAATTCCGCTAATTATTTCTACAGGAATAATGCTAAAATCAAAAATATCAAAGTAAAATTCTGATAGATTGTCAAACAATGACGGAGTGGATTTATCTTTTCGGCCATCAAAAATTAGTGATACCGAGTTCGCCTGGATGGGAGACAAATGAATATTCGCATCGCGAAATAAAACGCCGTTGAATCTGTCATTTAAAAAAACAAAGAATTTATCAAGTTGATTTTGATCGGCAATCAATTTACTAAAGCTTGCGCGACGCTCAATCAATGTGTCCCCAGTGATATATTCAGTGGGAATTTGTACATTTCTATCAATCAAGTACCTGATAAAAATCAACCTTAAAATTAAAATATTTGCATCATCTTCGCTCAGAACGCCATCAATATTTTTAGTGCTGTCTGAAAGCTTTTGCCTAACCTCCCTTATATTGTCAAAAAGGCGCTGGTTTACTCTCTTCTTTTGAATATTGTTGCCTTTATAATAATTTGTTTGGAGCCACTTCCAACTTTCGCCAGTTTGAAGGCTCCAAAATGAAAATAAAGCATTGCGATCAGAGTCGTCAAGTTTGATATATTCCAGCCGTTCTTTCTGCTTATCATAATTAAAGGCATTGAAAAGCTGCACCTCATCCCCTTTTACAATAAAAATAAGAGGTGCGTAATCAAATGACCATACCTGTCTGTGAATTTGCTGTTCCCGTTCAGGGAAATCATTAGTAGTTAGATCAAAGAATAAGACAAATGGATGTTTATTAAATACAAAAAACGCCTCAGGAGAGATTATTTCCAGTTTGTTTCGAATATCCAAGTTCAGCACAGCATCTAGCGCACCGGGCTCTGTCCCTGTAAAAAAGACAGATGACGAGTCTAATAAATTCAGGCTGTTTAACAGCTCTGTTAGCGCTTTACTTATCAATTTTAAAATTTTAACGAAACTAACTATTATCTACCTAGGTTTCAATGACCGGATGAATTATATGAGCATTTGCCGGATCAAATTTAATACTAAAATTGTTAGCAAAGAAGATTTATAACAAATATGTACCGGCTTGAAGTGTTAAATAAATTGCTCAATGATCAATCGTATTGAAATATCGCCACATAAAGTTGATCTTAATTATACATACATTTGATAAGGCATACCCTAATTTCTTACTCGATGACCTTCACTTACGACGAACTTCAAGCTGCTTATATAAAGCTGAAAAGCTATGTTTACTACGACGCGACCAATCTGTTTATGCGTAAACAGTTGGCGAATTTTGAAACTTTCCAAGTTGATCCCGGGTCGGATCCTTCGGGTAAAATGGCGTATGTCCACCTTCGTAAACATTTTAAGGTTGCGTATGATAAGAATGAAACGATCTTTGAACAGAAGTTGCGGGATATAAGTTTGGCGCTCAATCATAACGAAGAGTATCCGCAATTCTGGAACAAATTTATCGGTCAAGTAAGGCCGCAATTCATCCCGAAAAAATTAAGCGGTGATGAACGTTCTAAAATCATCACCAATAGGAGAGTTGCCAAGCAATACGAGGCATCCCGAACCACGATTTTCATAGATGCACCGATTGAAGTACATTTATTGAGTGTGCTGTGGATTCTTCGAAAGGGATGTCATCTGGATAGTGAGTTATATGATGGCTGTTTAGGCAATAGGCTATTGCTCAATAAAAATAAAGATAATGTAGTGCAAGGCTCAGGTTTGTTCAAACCCTATCCCAGGCAATATCAAAAATGGCGGGATGATTCTGTGGCAATCGCTCGGGAACGTTTGGCCGCGGGCGAAAATGTTATGTTGCTTAATCTGGATATTAAGGACTATTTTTATTCGGTAAGAATTCCGGTAACCGATATTAACCCGCGGGATGAAAATGACAGGGATAAAAGTTTTTATGAATTGTTCGAGCGTGTACACAGAGAATTCACGGAGCAATTGGCCGGTGTCTACCGGCTGCCTTATCCGTTCTTGAGTGAAGTCGAAGGAAACGAAGAACAGGAACCCTTGGTCGTTTTGCCCATTGGACTGCTTTCATCATTCGTACTCGCCAATAATTACTTGAAGGACTTCGATGAGCGGATCGTTCATCGTTTTAAGCCCGCATATTACGGCAGGTATGTTGATGATATTTTGATGGTTATTACGAACCCGCAAGTGCCTGCAAAAGTGGATGGTCAGGTATCAGAGCTTAATTTTGACCTGGAAAACTATCAGACTTGGCTATCGAAATGCGGATTTGACAAAGGCGAAAACGAGTTGTCAGTGGAAACAGTCGACGATTTAACAGATCTTGAACTTTTTGTATTAGAAAATTTCAGCAAGATTATTTGCCTTATCGATACACCAAAATTTCTGAAACCCGGAGAGGATGTTGGCGACGATGAACGGATATTTAAGCTAAACGGGTATCCGCGCCTTTATTGCCAAAGCGAAAAAACACTTCTACACTATTTCGATGCGGACGAATCTGAATTGGTAATAGATAAGTTGAAGAAAGATTTGGAGGAGAAATCGAGCGAATTCCGAAACTATGACAGTGCCGACAACGAAGAGGACTTTGAAAAGAGCGCCTACCATTTACTTTATGACGGATCGAGTCACAAAATACGCACTCTGAAGGATTACAAAGAAGATCGGTTTGGTATTTCAGTGTACCTATCAAAGAAAATTCACAATACACTAAAAGTTGGCGACAAAATTTCTGAAAAAGAAGCGCAAAAATTGATTAAGCTTTTTAAAGGCGCGAATGCCTTAAATTTTTATACGTTATGGGAAAAGGTTTTTACTTATTTATTAGTAAATAATAAACCGGCAGAATATGTGAATTTCTATATTAACTGTGCTGACGCCATTGTGAAACTAAAGCCCAAAAAACGGACCATTCGGGTGAGCACTGACGATTATCAAAGATCTTTGCTTGAACATTTGGATTGCGCGCATGAACTTTCGCTGGCGCTGCAACCTTTATTCCTAATGACTGCTCCCAAGGTAAGACAGTCACTTAAAATATATTTCAACAGGATGAAAAGGGTACATCCCTTTTTTGAAGAACGTGATGAACCTACATTGGACGATAGTAGTTTTCTTTATCGTTTCAGAGATGCTAATCTTATCCGGCATCACTTTGTGAGTCAGCCACTTATCAATTATTGCGATTTAGGAGAGAAAGGAAGCTACCGCTTTGTACAAGTTCCGTTTGACAAATTCAGCCCCGATCCGGAAAAATTTGCGCATTCGCCGCGACGGGTCAAATATTGGGAATGCTGCCTGGCCATGTTTTTTGCGGAGTTAGGACGATGCCAGGTCGAGGGTGTGCAATTAAACGATGACGATACGGTGATAGGTATTTATCACAAGGATGGTCAACATTATCTCAATGGTGCTTTCGACCTTTATCTCAATGCGAATGAAATCCATATGGCTTCATCTGCTTCTGTTGTTACTAAAGGACTCGGCGCATTTTTTGACCATAAAATACCGCCCGGCAGCGATGGCGGGATTGAAGAATTTCATTTTCACTCTGGCACACGAAAGCTAACACCTAAAATAGCGGTTTGCAATACCATCGTAAAGGAGGCTAATATCAAACTCAGCCTACGTGGAAAGGCTAATACCGACAAAGAAAGATTTGAAACGCTTTCCAGGATTTTCCAACAAACAAAAGAAACCGGGGCGGATATATTGTTGTTCCCCGAATGTTTTATCCCGGCCGCATTACTCAGCAATATAATTTCGTTTGCCGTCAAAGAGCAGGTAATGACCGTAACGGGATTAGAGCATATTACCGTAGGCGGATTTTCATTTAACTATATCGTTACGATATTGCCGTTCGAACGTGACGGAATCAAGGATTCAGCCGTTGTTTATCGGCTGAAAAATCACTATTCACATGCTGAAGAAATGATGGTAAAAACAAATCATTTCCATGTGCCAAGGCCCGCAATAGCGCTGTATCAGTTATTTATTTGGAAAGGCATTTACTTTTCGCCATACTATTGCTTCGAAATTGCTAATGTCCTTCATCGCAGTCTTTTTAAAGGTAAAATTGACTTATTGATTGCGTGCGAATGGAATCCGGACATAAACTATTTTTCTAACATTGTGGAATCGATCTCGCGTGATCTTCATGTCTTTGTAGCCCAAGTTAATACGAGTCAATACGGCGATACCAGGTTAACACGTCCGGCAGAAACGGCACGAAAAGATATTCTTAAACTAAAGGGTGGCTTAAATGACACCGTGCTTGTTGGCACGATCGATATCGAAAAATTACGGGAATTCCAGCGTGAGTTGTACATGACTACAAAAGATGACAAGTCATTCAAGCCGCTTCCGCCTGATTTTAAACTGGAGGATGTACTGAAAAGAATTGAACATCAGTCTGTGCTTTAGTTTACGATTTTCTATTTTTTGACAGGAAAATTCCTCAAATGCGCTGACTTTCACGTCGGTTACGCATTTGAGGAATTTGTTGACGATCTGGGGTTAACAAAATAGCCCTAAATTAACTTTATAATCTATAAATACGCGTTAAGGATTGCCGTGAAAAGCCCACAGCAACAGCGAGGACTTGCAGCAAAAAGCCTGGGCCGAAGGCAACGCCAAAATAATGTTAAGAGTTCCGGATATATTATTTTTTTGATTTCAATTCCTTCCTAAGCCCAGGAAACTTAGGAATTGCTATTTCGAAATCGAAGATGGTGGAAGGCTGTATTTCAAGCGCTTTGCAAACTGCTATTAAATGACTGACAGAAACATTGTTTTTGCCTCGTACTATTCGATAAACCTGGCTGTAGCTAAACTCTGTACGGTCCTGTATGTCCTCTAATGTGATGCCGCTACTTTGCGATCTCTTCCATAGCTTCTCCCTGATTTTTTCTAAAGAGGTTGTATCTATATACTGTTTCGGCATCAAACAAAAGGAGTTCAAAAACTCTACTTTTATTATTCCAAATTTGGAATATTATGTATTAATGTTTAGGTTTGTTATTTATGTAAAAAGGCTTTTGACATTATTTGGATTGTAATGTAAGTCTACAAAATACATGAAGATTATTACATTTGCGGTACTCAATATAAAAATAATAGAGCACTGCTAAAACGAGCTTCGCCACTAAATCTAGTAAATTTATCCAAGCGAGGTAAGTACAGCATCTGTTCCCTATACAAGTTATAGGGTACGGTGCTTGCTTATTTCTTTACTTGGAGCCACCCGAAAGGGTGGTAGGCCCACTAGAGCCTTGTGGTAGAGAATAGCAAGTTACCGTGCCCTATTTCTTTGGCCCTTACTTCCTATCCTGAACGAAGCTCATCTTTTTCGATACGAACGAAGAAATGTGGGCCAATGCAGGATTACAAAATAATTTCCGACAATGAACTTATCCAACTTTTAAAAGAGTCGGACCATGCCGCCTATACCGAAATTTACAATCGCTATTTTCACCTCCTGTACGTTCACGGGTTTAAAAAACTGCAGGATGAAGGCCTGGCTAAAGATGTTTTACAGGACGTATTCGCCACATTGTGGTTCAAACGAGAATCAGACGTCGAATTGAGTAACCTTGGGGGATACTTGTATACTGCTGTCAGAAATAAAATATTTGATCTGTTTGCCCATGAACACGTGAAATCTAAATATCTTGATTCGCTGAATGCCTATTTAAGTACGCATACGAGTGCACCGACTGATCACCTTGTCAGGGAGAATGAACTTAAGGCCTATATTGAGAAAGAAATCCAGGCGCTTCCGCCTAAAATGAAACGCATATTCGAAATGAGCCGTAAAGCTAATCTATCGCATAAAGAGATAGCCGAAAAGCTCAACGTGTCGGAAAATAATGTTTCTAAGCAAGTGAATAATGCTTTACGATTACTAAAAACTAAATTAGGGTTGATCCTATATATTTATTGCCTATTAAAATTTTGATAATCATATTTTAAGCCCTTGATGGACTTGTTTTTATAATAATAATGTTTTAGTTTTAAATCTAATATTTCCCCAACTATTTAGTTACCCTAACTTCCTTTAAATAATGTTATATCTCCATACATCCCTTTTGGTTTTTCGTAGGAAGGTGTTTGACTTGTGCTGGTTTGGATTGCGAATTAATTTCCTTTTTTCACGGATTCCAGCAATAAACCGCGAGCTTATCATTCATAAAATTAAATAGCAATACAAATAATAATAAACCTTTAAATCAAAATTATGGAACTTGAAAAACTAATAAACGAAATCCAGACAACTGAACCAAAACCTGGTTTCAAAAAAAGATTAGAAAAGGTAAGAGCGATTGTTAGTTCTGATGGAACTGTTCTTAACTTAGAATCTGTCACTTTCGAAAATTTCGAAAGTCATACTAATCATTCAGATTGGGATAATCGAACTAAAAAACCAGCGCCTTTGGGAAAGCTTGTCAGATTAAAGTCCATTACGCTAAAAGCAGTTTCTGAAATTACGGGTCACACTGACCATAGTGATCATAACGATTTCAATAATATTCGATAAGCCTGCTCATCTTAGAATAATGGTATCAGCCAATCTATATGGTCCTTTGGAACTGCTAATTATCCAGGGTAGCCCTTTCTGTAATATTAATTGTTCCTATTGTTACCTGCCAAACCGAAATGATATCAGCAAACTTTCTTTGACCACTATTGACGCTATTTTTTCTAATCTTTTCTCTACTGATATTGTCCGGCAGGATTTTACTATTTGCTGGCATGCTGGTGAACCGTTGACGGTTAACAAAGATTTCTATCGTAAAGCAATCGCAATAGCGAACTCCAAAAATAATACAAACTACCAAATAAGAAATAATGTACAAACTAATGCGACATTAATAAATCAGGAATGGTGTGATTTCTTCAAAGAACTTGACTTTAAAGTCTCTGTAAGCATTGACGGCCCAGAGTTCATCAACGACCGGTGTAGGGTTAACAGAAAGGGCCAGGGCACCTTTGCCAAAACGATGAAAGGTATTGAATACTTAAAAAAGAACGATATTGAATTCAGTGTAATAACGGTAGTTACCGACTTTACATTGGACTATGCTGACGATTTCTTTGCTTTTTTTAAATCACTTAACCCACTTTCTGTTGGGCTTAATGTGGAGGAAATAGAAAATTTTAATGTTGCTTCAACCCTTTTCGAATCAGAAAATGTCTTCAGGCGTTATCATGATTTTATTGGCAGACTATTTGAGCTTTATTACAGCGATTTATCAATTGATTTTTATTTCCGTGAATTTGCACAACTTGAAAACTTTGTTTTTAAGAAGGATAAATTTATGACAGGTTTCGGGCAACAGACCGTACCATATCGAATAATTAGTGTTGATGTGAACGGAGATTTTTCTACCTTTTCTCCTGAGCTTCTAAACGCTAAATCAAAAGAACATAACAATTTTGCCTTCGGAAATGTGAAACACGATAACTTTCTTGAAGTACTTGCATCAGAAAAATTCAAATCCATTTACACTGATATTTTAAATGGATTGATGAAATGTAAAAAGAATTGTGATTATTTTTCCGTTTGTGGCGGGGGTACTCCATCAAATAAGTATGCCGAAAATGGAACGTTCGATTCAACAGAAACGAAACATTGCAAATTTAAATTTCAAGAAGTCTTTGATGTGTTTTTTGAAAACATTGAATATGAAGTCTTAAACCGATAAGCGGAATTTTAGTTTATGTCAGAAAACCTCAGTTCTAAAAACCTTTTCCATTTCACTGAAGAAAACGTCGTAAAAAGCATTTTACAGAGGGGTTTTTACGCCTTGTACCGCGAAGAATTCGTTTTAAGCATGGTATTTAATAAGCACATGAAAGCTCAATACATCCCCATGGTGTGTTTTTGTAATATTCCGCTCACGATGGTCAAAAATCACTGCGAAATATACGGCAGTTATGGGATAGGCCTCAACAGAGAATGGGCGTTAAAAAATAAAATAAATCCAGTCTGGTATAGTTATGCGAATTCTGCGCTTATGAATAAGTTCAATGATTCGCAAAAGGAATATGAACAGCTTGTAAAAGCAGGTATAGACCCCAAGGCTGAAAGGGCGATAATTAACAATTTTATTCAGCCGCTTTTGTACATCAAGCCGTTATATGGCAAAAGCAAGAAAAATACTGACACTTCTTTTTATGATGAGAAAGAGTGGAGATTTGTGCCGAGGTTGAAACATTTTAATAACACTTTTATAGCCCACAAAACCGTACAACAAGGCAAACTTGACTTTAGGTATTCCAAAAATCCCCGAAATAAAATACCAATTAAATCTATTGGTGAATTAAATCAAAACATCTTACAGAACAAGGTCCAGTTTATAGCCCGATACAAACTTCGATTTAAAAAAGAGGATATAAAATATATTATCCTTAAAGAAAAATCGGAGGTGCCTGGAATGATTGATTTTATTAACACTATGATTAAAAAAGGTGTTAACCCTATCAAGGAAGAAGAAGAAGCGAAGGCCCTTTCTTCAAAAATCCTTACCCTTGAGCAAATTCATGAAGATTTTTAAAAATCATTTTTTTTTCGCATTTATTGGCTATAACGTATAGCACATCAAACCCTCATAGGTGACGAATAGTCTAAACTAAATTCTTTTTTTAATTCGTTCTTCCTTTCCTTAAGACTTGTCCGTTTTGTGTTAAAAATTGGCTAACCCCATATTAACATGGAAAAGGAAGAATTGAAAAAGCTGTTCAAAAAGTATTCCGAAGGCACCTGTACGGAACAGGAAAAAGCTTTATTGGAAAATTGGTACTTGCAGCATAATGAACAAGCCCCTATCATCAACTATAAGAAGATCAATGTTGCTAAAAATCTGATCTTTCTAAAGCTTCCAGGTAATGAAGCAAATTTCCTTAAAATAGGGATTCGGTTGGCAGCTGCAGCAGTGCTGATTGGCATGGTAATCAGTGTAACATTCGCATTATTGAATTCCGGTAAAGTAAAGCCAATAAACAAACTGGTTGGGGATGTTCCGCCTGGCACTAACAAAGCAACTTTAACAATCGGCACTGGTCAGCGGATTAATTTAACTGATGCGCTAAACGGGACGTTGGCAACCAAAGCCGGTGTCACGATTGCCAAAAATAAGCCCGGACAGATAATGTTTTCATTTACCTCTGCCGAGCATGTCGACCATACCCAAAATGCCATAAGCACTCCGGCAGGGGGACAATGGGAGGTAAAATTATCTGATGGTACACAAGTATGGCTAAATTCAGCATCCAGACTTACTTTTCCGGCATCATTCTCCAAATTGCAGAACCGTATCGTAACCCTGGAGGGTGAGGGCTACTTTGAAGTTGCGAAGGATACCGCCCACCCTTTCATTGTTATCTCAGGTAATCAACGGGTCGAGGTACTTGGAACTCATTTTAATATCAATAGTTATACTGATGAACCGGCAATCAAAACCACATTAGTTCAGGGCCGTGTAAAAGTAAGCCTCTTAGGCGTCAGCAGTCCGGTCATTTTAATGCCGGGTGATCAGTCAACCGTTGCCGGCTCGGCAATACATGTCGAATCAGTAAATACTGAAGAAGCCCTTGCATGGAAAAACGGCTATTTCCGCTTTAACGACGAAAATATAAAAAGTACCATGCGTAAGCTTTCCCGCTGGTACAATATTGACGTGCAATATGGTCTCGACATTTCTACCGACGGTATGAATGGCAAAATATCCCGCTATAAGAACATCAGCCAGGTGTTAAAAGCCCTTGAAGCAACAAAAACAGTTCATTTTAAAGTGGAAGGAAGGAGGGTTACCGTATTGAAGTAAGAAATAAGATCAGTAGTTAATTACAAAGCCAGGGAACCGATTGTCGTCGGCAACCTGGCTTTAAGCCGGACTACGCTAATAATAATTAAACTATTAATGAACCGCGAAGCGCCCCTCGCATCTTGGAAAATGAACAGGCGCAACGCATAAAACCATGCTCAAACAAATGTACAATTTTTACGCTAAAAAATTGGTGCAGCCGCCTGGCTGTATCCATAAAATCCTGCTGATTATGAAGTTAACTACGCTCATTTTAATCACAGCCATTCTCCAGGTAAGTGCAAGCACCTTTGCTCAAAAGGTTACCTTATCTGCAAAGAACGCGCCATTGAACAAAATCTTCGAAAAGATCAGCGACCAGACCGGTTACGATTTTTTGATATCAACCGAGAATTTGAAGAAAGCTAAATCAGTTACGATCAATGCCCAAAACGAAGAACTTAAATCTGTGCTTGACAAAATATTTGCCGGACAGCCTTTAAACTATGTTATTCAGGAGAAAATGGTTGTGGTATCAAAAAAGGACCCGACACCCATCAATCAACTAAAATCGGCGGTTGAACCTCCAATAACCGTTACCGGTAGAGTTACAGATACCACCGGAAAGCCACTGCCAGGTGCAACATTGAGAATTAAAGGCACGGATAAAATAGTGCCGACGGATTCTGAGGGCAGATTTGCTATAAATGCACAGGAAGGTGATGAAGTTGAGGTATCATTTATAGGTTATGAAGCTTATTCTTTCAAAGTAAAAACTGATCAGCCATTCCAAAATATTGTCTTGCATTCAGCCTCGTCGAAATTGAACGAGGTTAGCGTTGTTTCTACGGGTTATCAAACTATTCCAAAAGAAAGGGCGACCGGAAGTTTTGTTTTGGTAGATAGTGCATTGTTAAACCGAAGTGTAAGCACAAACATTCTTGACCGGCTGAATGGCGTTACAAGTGGATTATTATTTAATCAAAATTTACTGGCTGGCCAAAATGCATCTACAATTTCCATCAGAGGAACAAGCTCCATCTTGGCCAATGAACAGCCATTGATCGTTTTGGACAATTTTCCTTATGAAGGAGACCCAGCGAATATCAACCCCAACGATATTCAAAGTATAACGGTATTAATAGATGCAGCAGCAGCCAGTATTTGGGGAGTAAGGGCTGGGAACGGTGTTATCGTCATTACGACAAAAAAAGGCAAATTAAACGCGCCGCCACAGGTCAATTTCAATTCAAATGTGACTATTGCCGGTAAGCCGAACCTCTCTTATACCCCCCAGCTAACTTCAGCACAATACATTGGCGTTGAAAAGTATTTATTTAACCAGGGTTATTATTATAACCTGAGTGATGGCTATAGTTATATCTCACCCGCAATTGCGTTGTTATATGCAAACCAGCAAGGGCAGCTTTCGACAGCACAACTTAATTCTCAACTTAATGCATTATCCAGTGATGATGTACGGTCAGATATGGGAAAATACCTGTACAGGAAACCTGTCAACCAGCAATATGCCTTAAGCATTGCTGGTGGCGGTAATGCAAATAAATATTACATCTCCGCGGGATTTGATGATAATCTGCAGCCTATGGTCACAAACAGCTACAAACGGGTAACATTAAATGCTAACAATACTTATTCATTAATCAAAAACCGGCTGGAATGGACAAGTGGTTTAATGTTTACCCAAAGCACGGCTAAATCAAATAACAATACATTCATACCGAGCACGCCATATGAGATGTTAAAAGATGCTAACGGAAATAACCTTGCTGTAGTCCCTTCCGGTGGAGGGCTTAGGGGACCATATGTTGATACGGCAGGCAATGGTAAATTACTCAACTGGCAGGACATACCGCTCAACGATAATTTCCCTAACCAAACAACAACCATCACAGATTACAGGTTCAGCAACCAGCTATCTTTAAAAATACTGCCAGGCTTACAATTGTCGGCCCAATACCTATATGAAAAAGGGGTAACAGAAATGGACATAGATCATCCAGCCGGTTCTTATTATGTCCGTAATTTGGTGAATACCTATTCCCAAGTTGATCTAGTGTCTGGACAGGTAACCCAAATTGTACCGGAAGGCGATATTTTGAACAAGGGTAATAGCAGCTACACTTTAAATACCGGACGGATACAATTAAATTACGACAAGCAGTTTGGTAACGACCACCAGGTGAATGCGCTTGTTGGTTATGAAGAAAGCAGTAATTCAAGTTTCGGTGATAACTATACTTTTTACGGTTATAATCCTTCTACCGCCAGTAATGGCAATCAGTCAATAGACTTTGCAGATTATTTTCAGCAATATTATGGCTATGGCAACGGCCAAATACCCACGGGGCTGTCGAGTGACGGGACTATCGACAGAAACCGATCTTATTTCGCTAATGCATCCTATAGCTTCAAAAGCCGGTACATCATTACAGGAAGTGCCCGGAGAGACGAATCTAATATTTTTGGCGTCAGCACCAATCAAAAAGGAGTCCCGCTTTGGTCAACTGGTTTGAAGTGGAAAATTAATGAGGAACCATTTTATAAGTTTGATTTTCTGCCGATACTCGCTTTACGCGCAACTTATGGGTATAATGGCAATACGGACAAATCAACGACAGCTTATTTAACTACCTTATACTCCAACGGGGTAAATTCATTTAATGCGCCGTATTTATACATAACAAATCCTCCAAACCCCGGACTCCGCTGGGAAAAAGTCGGCGTTACGAACTTCGGTTTAGATTTCGGATTAAAGAACAATGTGCTCACCGGTACTTTAGAATATTATATCAAAAATGCGACTGACCTGATTGCAAACAGTCCTTTGGCACCGCAGACTGGTAATACGCAATTCAGGGGAAATGCGGCAGATATGCGCGATAATGGCATAGATTTCCAATTAAACTTACGAATTCTAAAGTCACCGTTGAACTGGAACACGATGTTGCTGTTCAACTATGTAACCAATAAAGTAACGCATTACGAGGTAAGCGAAGGTACAAACGATGATATCATCAGCGGTAATTATTTGAACCCGTTGGTTGGCTATCCGCTGTATGCGATTTTTAGTTATCCCAACGCCAAATTAGATAATAAAGGAAATCCCCAGGGCTATTTAAATGCCCAGCTTAGCGAGGACTATTCGTCAATTGAAAATTCAACTAATCCTTCCGAAATCAAATATAATGGTTCCGCAACCCCATTATTTTATGGGAGCATTATTAATAATTTCACATATAAGCAGTTTGCCCTATCCGTCGGCATTGGATATAGGCTGGATTATTACTTCCGGAGAACTTCCCTTAATTATACTTTACTTTTTTCTTCTGCTGGGGTTGGTGCTGATTTTAACCAGGCGGATTTTGCCAATCGCTGGCAAAAAGCAGGGGATGAAAATCACACCTCTGTACCATCAATGATTTATCCTGCTGATCCCACAAGGGATGAGTTTTATACCAATTCAAACGCCCTTGTTGATCGGGCGGATAATGTTCGTTTGCAGGACGTTAGGTTTAGTTATTCATTGGATAAGCGATCTTATCCCCGCTTGCCTTTTAAGACTATCCAGTTTTATATCTACGCTAAGAACCTGGCCATTTTATGGCGGGCAAACCACGACGGACTGGATCCGGATTCTCCATATAGTCCGCCCACGACTAAATCAGTATCACTTGGACTCAATTGCTCATTTTAAAATATAATAAGATGAAAAAAACAAATTTTTTTCCTGCTTTGATCCTTGCCGCGCTGGCAATTATCAATAGCTCATTAAGCGGCTGTAAAAAAGATTTTTTAGACGCAAAACCAAATACAAATATTGTTGTGCCCGCCACCCTACCGGATTTTCAGGAATTGTTGGATGTACCGGGACTTATCAATCAAACTTCATCACTACCACAGCTTTCTTGTGATGAGTATTACTTTATTGACGAGGCCGCTTACCAGGCAGGGCAGCCTACGGAACTAAACGCCTATGTTTGGAATAAAGATCTTTTTGGGGGACAGGTGGCCCGTCCCGATTGGAATACTCCTTATGCTTCAGTTTTTTATGCCAATAGCGTCATTACCGGGTTAAATGGGTTTAAAGTTTCACCTACAGATCAGCAAGAGTATAATAATATACTTGGCCAGGCTTATTTTGTACGGGCGTTCAATTTTTTTGATCTTGTTAAAAACTTTGCCCCACCTTATGACGATGCAACTGCTGCTACAGATTTAGGCATACCGCTGAAACTTTCCCCAAACGTGAATACCCTCGTTCAGCGTTCGACGGTGCAACAAAGCTATGCGCAAATAATTGCAGATCTGAGTAACGCATGCCGTTTGCTGAACCCTGCCCTTGCCAGCCAAAACCTTAACAGGGCAAGTAAGCCCTCTGCCTATGCTTTATTTGCGCGTTTATATGTTAGCATGCGCAAATATCCACAAGCTGAATTATATGCAGATAGTTCACTGGCATTATACAATACCTTAATTGATTACAACACGATTAGCCAGACGGCAAAAACGCCGTTTACTAAAACAAATGGTGAATCGCTACTCTATTCGCTGTATGCAGGAGGGTATAATGTACCGATCTATAATTCACCGGATAATACAAGTATTGACACGAACCTCTTAGCGCTGTATTCGGTAAATGACCTGAGAAGACCAATATTTTTTACTGCTGCAAGTGCTGGGCTTATCAAGGCAAAAAGAGGATATTCCGCAGGCCCGAATGTATTTTCCGGGTTGGCGACAGATGAGATGTATCTGATAAAGGCTGAGTGTGCGGCGCGCCGTCAGGATAACCAAACTTCACTCCAATATCTCAACACTTTGCTGATTAAACGTTATTTAAAAGGCACATATGTTCCGTACACGACCGGTAACACGCCGAATGCATTGGCCCTCGTCCTGAAGGAACGAAGGAAAGAATTGGTATGGCGTGCCGGTTTGCGATGGGATGATCTAAGGCGATTAAATAAAGACGGCGCGAATATTACTCTTACCCGTGTTCTAAATGGGAAAACCTATACGCTTCCCCCAAATTCTTCTTTATATACGTTCCCGATTCCGGATGATGAAATTGCATTAAGCGGGATACAACAAAACATCAGGTAACCCATTCATTTTAAATTAAAAACCATGTTTATAAAACGAATATACCTAATACTTATATTTTTAACTTTTACCCCCTTGATCACAAGGGCACAACAAGACAGTGTTATTATAAGCGGAGAGTTGAGAGACTCGTTAAAGGAAGGGAACACTTTTACCTGCAAAGTAATTCGTCCCGGCGCTCCTTTATTTGGGCAAACGGCTTTTTGCCAGTCTTTTAACGCAGTCGTGATCAAGGGACATTTTCGATTGGCAATTCCATCTTCATTCAATTGGTTTGATGTAACTTTTTCATCATATGATACTGAAGGCAATCAAACTTTTTACAACAATGGAAACCCTTTAGAAACTACCTATTTATTAGAAAAAGGCGACCAAATAAAAATGGTAATACAACCGGAAGGATTAATAGATTTTTTCGGAAAGGCGGCGTTAAGACTTACTTGCCAGGAAAACATATATATGATAGGCTATCTTCCCGAAAGCGTTCAGTTTACTGTAAATTATTTATTCAGAAAAGAAAAATACGTTGATGGCTACAATTATGATTTGAAATTTTTAGCCCAGCAAATAAAGATGAAACAAACCATTTTGGAAGCCTACCGTGATAGTTTGCCAGCACCCGTTTACAAGCGTTTTTATGCTGACATTTTTGGTCAATCATACAAACCATTATTGCATGTGCTTAATCTTCCTTATAAAGACACATTAACAAATATCGGAGCAAAGACAGTTTGGCCTTTACTTATAGCAACTATGCCATCCCCGGACACAAGTAAAGAAGCAATTGGTGCATCATCATACGCTGATATCTGGTTAGATAAAGCAGTTAATGAGATAGCATTTAGTGGCTCTGGACGGTCAAAAAAAGTCACTTTTTCTGATTTATTTACGCTTGTAAGTCATGAATATACAGGAGCGTTGCGCGACAAAGTTATTTTACTTGTTTTTTTAAATTATGCCAGAAAAGATCCCAACTCAGTAAATTATTTGGATAAAGCTTATCAGGTAATGGAAAATGATGAAAGTAAAAGATTGCTTCAGGAGTGGGCGATTAATCATCTTAAAGGTGCGCCCGCTTTTGCTTTCGACCTTCCCAGTGAAACAGGCAAAAGATTCAAATTAAATAATTTCCGTGGTAAAATAATTGTCGCTGATTTTTGGTTCTATGGATGTGAAGGCTGTCTCGGAATACCGCCAGCAATGTCGGAGGTTTGGAAGAAATATGCAAATAACGACAGAGTAGTCTTTTTAAGCATAAATGTGGACCGGGCGAAAAAAACATGGGAAAATGGCTTGAAATCAGGACGATACACAATACCTGGTTCAATACATTTATCGCTTATGGGATTAGGTACAGAACATGATTTTATCAAATTTTATGGTTATGATTCCTACCCTCAACTCCTTGTTATCGGGCCAAAGGGAGAAATCATTTCAGCCTACCCGCCAGACCCGAGAATAGACAAGGGCAAGGAATTAATAAAGCTTATTGATTCGGAACTTTATTGAAAACAAAAGGGCAACCGTTGTGATTGCCCTTTTGTTCTTATTAGTTACTCCAAACACCATCCTTGGTACCAACCTGTGTGATTGGATAATGGTTTGGGTTGGTATTAGCAAACGGCGCATCTGCATCAAGATCTGTTGTCGAAGAGACAACACAAGCTTTAGAACCTGAGACGCTGCAATTATCAGGGTCCGGCGCTGTAGTCCCTCCAATCTGATAGTTTGATCCATCATTTGTATAATAATACGTTGTAAATTTAGATGCTTTTACTGATTTTGAGGCATTAGTAAATGCACTAAATCCTATTGCCAATGCACCTACCAATAGGCCAAAGGCGATTTGTTTGAAATTTTTCATTTTCTTAAGATTTTAAAAGATGTATTTAAATTATTAATTAGCCAGAGGGTAAATATGGCCAGCATGATAAATGCGAGATTAAACCATATATGCTGCGACCAGCTTAACTTTTCGATGGCTCCTCCACAATGGCAGGGAAGGTTTTTCTCCCAGATCATAGCAGTGATAATATAGATCGTAAACGAAGACATTATCGTTATGAAGCCATAGAGACCAAGCTTCGCAGTCCTGGGAATTAGTAATAACATCGCAACGATAATTTCAATAATTGGCACAGCAAAGGAGAGCAATACAGCAAAGTTTTCAATGAGATGCACTTTTGTCAGACCTTTTAGAAAACGGCCGTGATCAACTATTTTCGCGTAAGCGGTATATACGAATAAGGCCATGCACCCCCAACGCATTACAATTATTATCTTTTCCCTTGTTTGGGCTGAAACATGAAATCTTGTTTTGTTTATAATTACACTTTCCATAATCATTAGAATTGTCCACCTTTAAATTAATAGGTAACTACGTTACCGCAGGTATGTAACCCGCTAACTTGATTTTCCTGTTTGTCACATGGCTCCTTTCTTTGTATTACCAAGAGTTTAGGTAAGTGGTTAATTAGATGAATTATTTACTCAAAGTAACAACTATCAAAAGTGCCAAAACAGTTATAAAAGGGTAGTAACAGAAAGTGTATTTAATCAGAGGTTAATGCGTAAATTTCCTATTAAGCAATAGGGTTTAGTAATTTTCCCGGTAGCGAATATGTTGTTTTAAATAAATATTATATACAACCCTTTACTCCCCAAGGTTGTAAATTATTCACTTACGGCTTCCTTTGGTGTAAGTTCTTTGGTGATAATCGCATCAATGTCCCTTTTGATATTGAAGTAGTTGGCCATAATCATGTCGTTATCAATATGCCTAATTGCTGGAATTTTTTTATAGGCACTTTCTTCATCCTTGATGTTCTGGTGGTCATTTATAATCTCATTGTGAAAAACTTTTAATTCAATCTTATTATCAGGATCATCTGCAACCAAGCCCACAAATTCTCCGGAAGATAATGTTGCTATTTTGGATGCCGGAACCGCAAAGTCCAATTGGGTAGATTTGCTGACGGATGTATCCTGGCTATTAATCGTAATGCTCTGTCGTTCTTGCATGATTTTGCCAAAACGTTCACTTAGTTGCTTTGCTGTGTCACCGGTAACCTGGCCAGACAAAATATTACCCACTATATTCATGATAACTTCAGCTTGTTCCCTGCCATAATCCTTTTTTAACTGGCTATAATCCTGCACTGCTAGTGTGGTCGCAACCTTATTCGACCTTGCAGTTGCTATCAGGCTGTCAATGTTGTTAAAATAAATTGTTGGAAATTCGTCAAAGACTAAATTGCTCTTCAGCTTATTTTTCTGATTGACCAGCTTTATAGTCCTCGAAATATATAAGCTAAGGACAGCTCCATAAACCTGCTGCTTTAATGGATTATTGCCCATACAAATAATCTTCGGGTCAGCAGGGTTATTCAGGTCTAAGGTGAAATCATTACCAGACAATACATAATATAGAGAAGGTGAAACTAAGCGGGCCATACTAATCTTTGCGCTTGCAATCTGACCTTCCAATTGATCATAAGCCTCATTTTGCCACGCTGAAATAAAAGGATTGATTAACACCTCTATTTCTGGTTCTGTCTTTAATAAGGCGAAAAGGAATTTGTATTCCACCTGGGCAAGTTCAATGGCATGCGGTAAAGTGCAATAGATGCCGCCCTCATATTTTTTTAAAAACCAGATAAGCGCGGTAACGAAATTTATAGGGGACTCGACAAAGAAATCACCTTGTTTCTTTATCCATTCCCTGTTCAAACCTAACATAAAAGTCCTGGAAGATTCCATCGCATCCGTAATATCCTCCATACTACCTGGATCAAGCGGGTTGCAACGATGCTTAATATTATCAAAGTCGATGAACCAGATACTTGGTGGTATCTTATAATTGCCGGCATATTTAAGCAGCGCATTGTAGGCGATAACAGAAAGGTCATCAAACTTAAAATCATAGATCAGCATACTGAAACCTTTTTTTATATGCTGGGTAATGATGTGCCGAATAACGAAATAGGATTTACCTGCTCCTGGTGTGCCCATTACTAAGGACCCTCTAAAAGGATTAATTATATTAATCCAACTATTACGTTCCTTTCCTTTTAACCGATATTTTGCGGGGAGGTTAATAGAGTATTCATTTTCAAGTTTGCGCTCCTCCTGGGGGAAGGTTTCGTTTTCATGGTTAAAAATATCCTTGCTCAAATTGACATTGATAATCCTGTACATCATGCTTACGCCAGTTAGAAAAAGCAAAAACCCAATGGTTGTTACCGAAATATACAATGCGGCTATTGCGGTATAGGACAACTGAAGCTTAAAGAAGATGCCGCTTGTATAGTACAATAGGAACCCCATTAGGGTATAAGTCAAAGCGGTTGAGAATTTTATATTTTCTGCCTTTTTTCCCTTAGTCCCGACGAGTGAAATGATAAGAAATGCCAATGCGACTGATTTAACAACCACCAGGCTTTTAAAAATGGATAGCTCGTAAATATTCACCAATACCCTATCAACAATAGGGTACGTAAAGTGCAGTTCGTTAAACGCACCGTAACAACTAAAATAGAAGTGCAGCACTAAAACAAGGATGCCTAAGAACCTTGTAAAGTCTATGATCTTTCTTAATGCCTGTTCATTTTCTCCGGTTTGCATAATCTTTATTTTAGAGATTCAAATTCCTGCGTTTTTTCTTTTTTTTCTTTGGCCCGAACTGATTTGGCCCTGTGTTTGGATCAAACGGATTTAATAATTCTTCTAACAACCCATGCGTCCGGTGACCAGTAAATAATTGTGTATGGGTGGGTTCCGTAACAATTGCCCTTTGAGAAGTTTTATCAACAGCAGTCGATACATTGCCGGTTGGTTTATATTGCAGCGCTTCAACAATCGCTGCAGCACTGTAATCTTTACCGAGGTCGCTGCCATTAAAAATGGCTTTGTTAAAATTATCTATATAACTAATCCCGTAAATCCTACCATCACTATTTTGCCTGATGATTACCGTTACATCGACTTTTTTCAAATCGTTTTTAAACTGTTCTAATGAAACTACCTGGGATTTTACTTTATCGATCTTTGCCTTTAGTTTTTCCTTAAACGGTTTTCGTAAGTATTCATTAAGCTTAAACCTACCGTCCAATAATTTTAAAGTTGGCTTAGAGTAAATGCTGCTTGCCTTTATAGGAACCCCTGTCTTTTTACCGTTTTCGTCAATGGCCCAATAATGCAGCCCACCTTTATTGAACATCACTGATTCCATTGAACCTTTATCTGCGGTAACATTATAGAGGTTCAGTATGGCATTTAATTCAGGCAGGCTGGTAAATTTGTAAGATTTCGTAACCTCGTTAACGATATTCGTTATCGCTCTTTTGGTGTCAGTTTTGCCATATTCTAGTGGCCTGATCTTAAGATTTTCGATCTGTTCATATTCGTTTTTTTTGCCGCTCGCCTGTACCAATCCAAAGTCTATTTCAATAGCTTTCCTGGCCGGTTCGGATTTCAATTCGCCGATGTTGTGCAGGCTGATTCTTTTCCCGTCAGCCTCAATATTTGTCGAAACAATATGGATATGCGGGTGGCCCGCATCAAAGTGTTTATAAATTAAATAAGGTTGATTTTTAAACCCGATTCTTTTCATATATTCATCTGCAATATTTACCAGTTTTTCAGTATCCAGTTTTTCAGTTAAATCAAAATTCAAAGACAGGTGTAAGGTATTTGTCCTGGTACGAATATTTCTTTCGGCCAGGTCCCTCAGCCGAAAAAGCTTGTCATAAAAAGAGAGCATATCATAGTTCTTGGCATACCCGCTCGACGCAATCAGTTTAGCCTTTCCGGCCTTTACTTTGTTTTCGTTATAGTTTAAAGCGCCGATCAAGCTTTTTCCACTTTTAATTTTTGCGACCATAGATCCGCCTGTTAGATATGCACTTTAAATTAGTGCAGCTGTCGCAAATTTATCTTTTGAAATGTCCTTACTTATCCGAGATCATCCGACTCGGATAAGAGGAAACGATATTGGAGCTGCAGATTTAATTTGGATAAAATGGTTACCATCTTCCGGGAACCAACCACAAAATGACAGGCTGCCTGCGATGCTATTTAATACCGCAGTGCCCATTGACTTTAGCGACGGGAACGCGTTTACCACCGTAGCATATGGCATGAGCGCACATGGCGGTTTTAGCCTTCCGGGGAAACTTAAATCGCATCGGAATATATCACGGCAGCATTGCTTGTCGTGTTATGGTGCGAAGGGCTGTGCATCACGAAATATTTGACATCACTAAAAACCATATTGGTTGAAAATATTGGCGAAATAGTTGAATTTAATTTTGTAAACCGTTTTGTATTACTAAGATTGAAAAAATAAAATATCAATTGATATTATGAATATTTTGATTTCTCCCCATTTCCCAAACCGAAAGGTGTGCCTATCAACGGTGGTCGCGCTTTATATTACGATCATTCCGCCGGGGAGATTAGCGCTATGAGAAACTGAATTTAATTTATAAAATCCACTTGCATGTATGATCAGAATTAAACTTTCGGCATTAGTAGCGATTTGCTTGTTATGCCATGCTGCGTTTGCGCAGATTGATACTATCCGTTTACCGGATAAGCGCCTGAATACCACAGCGCTGAAACCTGGCCTAAATCAATACCTGGTGTACTTTCAATACTCGACCCAAAAAAAGACCCTGAATTTTTGGTTCTGGTTACGGAATATTAAAGAGACTACTGAAAACGACCAGCTTGTGTTTACGATTACCCAACACTGGTATGGCAGCGATAGTAGTGCGTACCGTTTCGTTTATTCTAAAAACAGGGCATCAGATTTTGCACCAATATATCATGAAGAAATAATAAAAAATCAAGTTAACGCCTATAACTGGAACGAAAAGCAAATCACGGGAGCAGACACTGTTGCCCAAAATACAAAAAGGGGCTTCGCGTTGAATTTTGCTGCGCCTAATTTTAACTGGAATTTGGATATCGAGACTTTTGAAATGCTTCCGCTTGCTGAAGGAAAGACATTTGCTATCAATTTTTACGATGCCGGGCTTGACCCGCCGGCTTATGTGATTTACAAGGTTACGGGTAGCGAAGTGATAAAACTGCTCGACAACCGAAGTGTAGACTGCTGGAAGTTGTACACTGAAGGAAACGACAACGGGGCCAAGTATAATGAAACATACTGGATCAGCAAAAAGGAACACGAATTTTTAAAAGAGGAAGATAAGTTTAATGGCATGGACCGTTATAAGATTAAGTTGATGGGATCAGCCGAGGACATATTATTACGCTTTAACCATTGATAGACGAAGGCATTGTTAATTAGTCTTGATTGGAGCTATACGTCATGGCGAGCCTTATTTCAGCAAGAATAAATTTCCTATTAAATACAATTATGGAACTTTTGTCCTCTTCTTATATAAAATTTGAAATTAGCGAATGATGAAGAATTAAGGGGAAAGGTTATTGCCTGGTTTAGAGCTTGGGCTTTTATAGTCTATGGCTTTTATTTAAGTTGAGTGGCATGTCTGATCTTAGACTCGCATTATTCTCAACCGGGATTGATGTACTAATGGCTTTTTCGGCACGTTAATTTACCATTGAATTATTTTGCTGCCAAAGTATATGCTGAATGAGCAGGAGCAGGGTTTTAATTACAATAACCTTCGTAAAATTGAAGGTTTTTAGGCAACAAATTTTTGTAGCGGTAGAACCTTCATCGTCATATTCAAAGCATATTATTACATAATGGCCTTCCCATTTTTAACTTTTTGATTCCATAGATCAGCATATTTATTAATCCGCGCTTTGATTTGATCGATAGAAGGATCAAGCTTGCCATTAATTATGGCTAGCAGATTTATCCACAATTTCGTATCCGGAAAGCCGTGCGCACTATTAATACTTCTGACAGCCTGGTTTAAATTGTTGCCTACAAAATTCAGTTCACGCCTGAGCAAAATCAATTCTTCGAGCACCTCATCCATGGATTTATCCCGGTGAATGACTGTTACTGGATTGCCCAGTAAAAGTGCACGGTGATACTCACTCATGGTTTGAAACGTGGTCTTGTTAAACCGTTTTTCCAATACTTTATATTCATCTGGCTTTAGTCGAATATTAAGCCACCTGTTTCGATTTTCTTCCTGTTCTTCCATTGTTTCAATTTTAATCAAACCGACTCCGGAGTGTTTGATCGTGGCCCCGGACTGACTTCGGAAGGGAGGGCAAGATTTCGTTTGTGACACAAACGTACATCTTGCTAACTACAAAAAGACAGCAGTTTAAGTCCTCCAACAAGTCTTCAACCCTTATTAAATCCTCCATTTTTAACTGATTATGATCCTCTTTAAATACCCATATCATATTGGGTTTTAAGGTTCAACCTGCGGTGCTTTAGCATCCAGAAAGAAAGTTAAAGCAAGGATATTGATGTCTTTTAATGAAAGATCCTTCTCAACTCCATAAGACTTTACCCGCTTTAAAAGGCCCTTTGGAATCCACGTGTTCAATTGGGCTTCGTCCTCTTTTTCATCTGCCGAAGGTTTAACCGGGCGCACTTCCTGAATGGGTATTTTAGGTGTGTCCGTCTTCAATTTATTAGCAAGGCTACCCAACTTGTTTTTATATTCTTCCATGATTAAATGACCCTTATGTAATTACATATTTGCATAAAACAGTATTTTATAGAATTGCATAAATGAAGAAATTCGTATTTACATAAATCCATAGAAATGTAATTATGTATTTATGCACTGATATAGTTTACGATCTCTTCGGCGAGAGAAGTAATTTCCTCTTTGGCTTTTGGGTCCGTTGATTTGAGTATGCCGGAAGTCATAGATGAACGAGTGATACTTACCCGGTCATGTACCATTGTTTTTAAGAGCGGGGTTCCAAGGCTCTGTAACAACGCGGCAATGTCTTTGGTAATAGCAGACCTGGGTTTGATCATGTTGAGTACGATGCCGGCTTTCAATTGCGTGTTTTTTGCCTGGGAAAATTTGATCAATGCAAGGGTTGACCGGATGGCCATGACATCAAAAACGCCGGCCTTTGTCGGAACCAATACAAAGTCTGAAAACTGGAACAGCTCCGTTAATTTGTTTGACAAATAAGGAGGGGTATCAACAATCACCAGATCATAGTCTAAATTGGGGATGTCGCTGATTTGCTCTGACGATAAAATAGCTAATCCGGGGAAATCATCTTTTAAGTGATAAATACTCCCTTGTAAGTCCGAATCAACTAATGCTACCTTTAATTGATCCTGAAAGCACAATGCCAGATTAAGAGCCATCGTACTTTTTCCTACTCCACCTTTTTGGTGCGCTACTGTGATGATCTTTGCCATAATTACAATTTTCTATATTGCTGTAAATTCATAATTATGTAATTCTATATTTTGAGAATTACATAGCAAAGATGACAGTAACAACCAGTAAATTACTCCGATGTGATCCGAGTCGGATAGCCATTTTTTTAAATCAATTCATGGCATTCAACCAGTTCGAATCGTACATCCAAACTGGCACTTTACCTCTTGGCTATCACCTGTTGCTTAACTTAGGTGAAAAGCTGCCATAAACCATTAGGACTTAACTCACTTTATTTGAGTTTCCTGCCATGATCCGTAAATCATTTGTCAGTATGGTCAAAGATTCCATCTGCATTATCTTGGTTCGCAGCTACTCAAATGGGGAAAACAAACAAGTAAAGGGCGATAGATTTTCCGCCCGCACAAATTATCCAAAAAAAAATCATGTTTTTGTGCAGATGACAAAAGGCAATAGATTAAAGCACCTTGTTTTGTACGATATTTGTACCTGAGTTGAAGTCGTTTCAAAAAACAACCGGTATAAAGCCGACTGACTATGTGCAAAATTTTCCTTTGTCCCAAATTTCAATATGCGTCATCCGAGAACGATAATAACATATACCGCACAGGATAGCTTTTTAAGTCATCTTTATAAGGATTTTTATATTAATTCTTATAAAGACGAAGAGCCTGAAATCCTTAACAGAGTTGAGCCGCATCGGCATACCTATTATGAAATTATTTGGGTAAGATCAGGGGAAGGTATACATACTATTGATTTTATTGATTATAAATTCAGCGGACCTTGTCTGTTTCTTCTTCATCCACAAAATATACATACTATTAACAAAGCAGTTCCTACTACCGGGGGCGTAATCAAATTTACAATTTCAGTTTTTTCAGCCAGTACAGAGGAATCTGATTTTATGTTACGATATGGTGTTTTTGATGATATTGATGTACTCCCTGTTATTCCATTGACAATTGATCAGTCAGACGAAATAGGCAAACTTTTCGATGATGTATATAAAGAGTACCATAGCCAGTCATCATTCTCTATCCAGATAATAATATCTTATCTTAAAATATTTCTTTTGAAGATTTATGCAATTAAGAAAAGTCACTTGCCTGCCGATCTGTTGAAAAGTGCTGATCTTTTAAGGTTTCGGCAATTTCAGCAATTATTGGAAACCTATTTCAAAAAGCATCATGGAGCTTCTTTTTATGCTGAACAATTAAATTTAACCGGCAAAACCCTGGGTAATGTAACGCATAACCTCAGCAACTTGTCTCCATCTCAATTAATCAAACAGCGCATATTACTTGAAGCCAAGCGCCTGCTTCATCACAGCAGTCTGTCAGTAAAAGAAATTGCCTACGAACTTGGGTTTGAGGATTCCTCCTATTTTATCCGTTTTTTTAAGATCAATACTCAATCAAGTCCTCAACAATACAAAAAGCAACATTAAATGACTAGTTTCCTGGTTGTGCTTTTTTCGTGTCGTAAATAACATTGTCCCGAGTTGACATGCATATATTCCTGAATTTAGCAGGGATACGGAAGTATCGTATCCCTGATTTACATCAACTCCGCCGCCGGTTGTAAAATGCACCATAGGTTCGCTATAGGTTTTTAGCACACTTGGTCGGTTATGTATGAAAAAAGTCCTTCAGTTTTTTATTTACGTTCAGATCAAAGAAACCTTCAGCCAAAAGTCTTTTGCGGTATATTTAGGGGGCTAAATTTTCATCGTTTCATTTTTTAACTACAAAGGTCTCGTAATGTTCAACATTGGGTTCAAATTCAAGTAAAAAATCATCATCTTCGGGATAATACTTCGCCTTTTCGATATCCTCGCCTGCGAAGGCCTTAATACTGTCCCTGTCATCCCAGGTCGACACTGTCCAAAAATGGGCTATGTCCCCTTTAATGCTCCTCCATACCCTCACTTCCTGATTACCAGGGGTAGTAGTATAGTCCCGGACTCCCGATTCAAGTAAAAAATTTAAATATTTGTCGGCGTCAACCGCCGTTGTGGTTCCATGCCAGATTCGTGTTATCATTTTCTAAAAAATTAAGTTTCTTGTGATATTTAACAATTAAATTTTATTATTGGAATTAATCGTTCAGTTACAGATGTTCAAACTCGCCACTGGCCTTAATCTCGATGTCATCCCCTACCATCGCTGCCGGCACGCGTCCCACACCAAAATCGTTACGATTGATGGTACCTGAAACTTTAAATCCGGCAAGTGGCTTTTGTGAATGCGTGTCTTTTACCATACCATTCATTATCAGGTCCAGGGTAATGATTTTCGTAACGCCATGCATAGTCAGCTCGCCAGTTATTTTGTATTTTTTATCGTCTATTTTATTAACTGTTCTACTTTTAAAAGTGATTACAGGGTATTTGACCGCATCGAAAAAGTCGGGACCTTTAATATGATTATCGCGCGGCCCGTTGTCAGTGTTTACCGAGTTTACATAGCGGTTATTTCGAAAATAGCATCGCTAAAGTCAGATTTAGACGAGACGATGCTGGCGTCAAATTTTTCGAAATTTCCATCCACTTCCGAAACGGTTAAGTGCGTTACGATAAACCCAATCTTAACATGGTCTTGTCAACTTTCCATTTAGTTTGTGCAATTGTGGTGCAACCGACCGCTAAAATAGCCGTCAACAAATTGATCTTTTTCATGTTATCGAATCTTATTCCCAGGGAATATTTTAAGAATTTATAGAATTATAAGTATAATTTACCCTCCATTACAATAACTGAAGTTCCACTAACCCAAGTGCCCTCTGTGGTTACTTTGACATGTATGGTCGAAGGTTGTTGCATTTTTACACCTTGTAAAATCGTATAATTATTATCAGTTTGAATATACCCGTGCTGGAGCAAATAACCTGCTAAAGGGCCGGCTGCACTTCCGGTTGCCGCGTCTTCATCAATGCCTATTCCCGGATTAAAGAAGCGTGTTTCAGCTACATAATCTTGTTCAATGGGATCAATCGTAAATAAATAACAGCCCTGAAAACCAAATTTTTCAGCTACTTCGTTCAAGAAAGGCTTATTTATACTAGCCAGATTTAAGGCATTATTGTCTTTAACCGGGACCATTAAATGGGCAACCTCGGTTTTTACAACAGCTGGTTCCCAATCCTTTATGGAAATAACTTCTGGGTCCAATCCGACCGCTTTGCAAATGATTTCTGCTGGTATTTTTCTTACAATAGCTGCAGGTTGTTGCTTCATCTCTACAAAGGGCTGATTAGTTTGATCATATCGGATCACGATAGGAATATTTTTATCTTTCATGATGACAAACTGCTCGCCACCCTGCTCCCTAAAAATGTCCCAGCCTTTTAAAAAGCCCAGACACACGGCTCCAAGCAGGTTATGTCCGGCACCGCTTACTTCAAAACCTGACGGTGTAAATGAGCGGACCTTAAGTGCGTTTTCATTTGAGGAGTATTGTACAAATGAAGTTTCTGCATAGCCAAATTCCCGTGCTATGTCTTTAAGCTGAAAAAGTTCCAGATCTCCATCCAGCCATACTACAGATAGCGGGTTACCTTTATATTTTTTTTGAGAGAATACGTCTAATATATAATAGTTTAGTTCTTTCACTGTTTTTTATTTAATTTTCTGTCTTAATTTTACAACTCATAACTGTCCAAATACCTTTTCATGGACTTTTCAAATATTTCTTTGGCGTTCCCCGCAAGGCTTTGTCCTTCAAATGCTCCTAACATTGTATCGAATTCAAGTTCGGCTGACTTTTTATAAACCGATGCAAATTCTTTTTTCGTTAATAATATTTGATTTGGATAACTATGCATAACTGCGATATGGCGTTTGCTGCGTGCTATATATAAACTATCGCCACACAATAGCGCCCCTTTCGAAGACTGAGCTGGTAAAAATAGCAGGCTGCTTCCCGGGAAATGTCCGCCGATATTGATAATTCTGATACCCTCCCACATTGGTTTGTTATGTCCGCTCCAGAACTCAACGGCCTCGCTTTTATCCATAATCCACTGTTTATCTGATTCATGGATGAGTATGGGGCAGTTAAAGGCTGCGGCCCAGTCACTCATTGTGCTGTAATAATGGGGATGTGAAAAGGCGATTGCTTTTAATCCGCCTTTAGACCGGATAAACGCGACAACTGCTTCATTTAGCAATGGAATGCAGTCCCACAAAATATTGCCCGCAGGCGAAATGACCAGGAAACAACGCTGACCAATGGCAAAATCAGGAAGCATTTTAAGCGCGTATAAATGCTCGTTAACCTGAGTAATTTTGACTGTGTATTGTTTGTCTAACTCAGCCAGGCTGGTATAGCTTTGCCCTTTTTCGTTGATATACTGACGGTCATCGTCGCATATAGGACAAAGTTCAGGCGGATGCTGTCCGGCCGGGAACTGGGTGCCGCAGGTGCTACATACTGGGTTTTTTTTCTGTTCTGTAGTGTTTAGCGAAAATACTTCATGTTGCCCCATGTCAAACCTTTTTAATGATGTTAATAGTAATAAAGAGCCAGATTGTTTTATAAAATTTTTTCGGTTCATAATACAAATCACATATTTATTTAACAAAGGTCAGTATTGGAATAGGCTGATAATAGACACAAACCGGAAATTAAACAGGACTTTTCGGAAAATAATTAATAAAAAAATGTCTGCTTTTATTTCAAGGCGACCATGCCATCGATTGATCCCGGTACTCCCGAAAGGCTATGAGTTAAAAAGCTCATACCGTTTACTACATTACCGATAGCATTCGGAAACAAGTTATAGAAGCCTTTGCTGTTGCCTTTTCCCATTCATCCTGCTGCCGGCCGTGATCGTACCCATTGTCCTTTTTTCACATTTGGCTTCGATTCGCAACTTGATAATGCGAAAGCACTTAAACGCCCAGCCCTGAAAGCGTCGTAAAGACGCTGAATTGCGGCATGGAATTTCTTGCCAAATGCCAAGTGGATGCTGAAAATTCCTAAGGAGCTTTGTGATAATTAATCTGGAGACTAATTTTTAATGAAATATTTATGGAAACTAATCAAATTATATTCAGCGGTTCAATTCCTCAGGCTTACGAGGAATATCTCGGGCCGTTTTTATTTGAACCTTTTGCGCTGGACCTGGTACGACGCTTAGGTAACGATAAGGTAAAAAACGCGCTTGAACTGGCTTGCGGAACCGGGCGCGTTACCCGCCATCTGGCGGCAAGTTCTGTTCTTTTGACGGCAACCGATATCAATTCCGACATGTTAACGATAGCCCGGCGAAAGATTTCGGCCGATAACATTTTATGGGACGTTGCTGACATGGCAGACATGCCCTATCCGGATGATTTTTTTGATCTCGTCATTTGTCAGTTTGGCCTGATGCTCGTCCCTGACAAGGGCAAAGCGCTGGCTGAAATATTCAGGGTTCTAAAAAAGGGCGGCCGTTTATTATTCAATGTGTGGGGAAACAGGAAAGAGAACGAGATCTGGGACATCGGCATAAAGGTGGTTGGCGCTTTTTTAAGCGAGAACCAGGCACCACAGCACATCGGGCCATTTTCCATGGATGATGAAAATGAAACGATACGCATTGTGAAACAATCCGGATTTAGGGATATCCAGTTCGATGCTGTCAGGAAAACAGGAATAATCGAATCTGCCAATATCGCTGCCGGGGGATTTATACAAGGATTACCCTTTGCGAAAATCATTATGCAAAAAGACCCTTCCCTGATTTTAACGATCGAGGAGAAGCTTGCAAAAGAGTTAATTACTCAATTAGGAGACAAACCGATGCATTCCTTATTGCTGGCATGGGTGTTTGAAGCCGTAAAATAATCGGGACACAAACGCCACATGCGATTGAACAAAATAGTATAAAAAAGTCTATAGTAAAATACATTGTTATGAAATCTATAACACTAACTGCATCGATTTTATACTTATTGGCCGCCCTTAGCGTTTTCACCACACAATCAAAAGCTACTAATTTCGGCCATCAATTCAATTGTTAAAAAGATTGACTTGTACCAACAAACAAAAAGATTGACTTGTACCAACAAACAAAAAGTTACAGGTAAAAATTGAACTAAAGGATGAGGATCGATCAAAAATTTCCGAAAGGAGTAACGCTGGCTATCGCCATAATTTTTTGGATAGCGTTTATTATTTTAGTTTACATCAGCGGGCAGGTGGCTTATTTATTCCCAAGCGCCTGACCAGGATGGCTTTATGGCATTTTCGGAACGGGTGTATCCTTTCTCCTAGTTTGGCAATTTCTTCGGGCCGAACGAAAATCCTTTTGCGATATCGGGTTGATTTGGCAAAGCAGCACCTTTTCCAGGTTCATCATAGGCGTGTTATTTGGCATCATCTTGTTTAGCTTGCTTATCTTGCCTTTATTGGGCTTTACGTCCCTTCACTTTATAGAAAGTAACTCCAGGTTCAGTTTTTTGAGCATGTACCAGTTACCTGGCCTTTATTCCACTGGCGCTGATGGAAGAAGTAGGCTTTCGGCCTTATGCCTTTGTTGGACAAAGCCTTCATGTAAATACGGACAATACGTTAAATGCTCAAAAGACACTCAATGGCCAATATGTGGATGATACGCTTTTGACCAATCATTTCAAGTACGATGAAAAAATCGGGGCCGGCTACATCAACCTTCATAGGTCCTTTAAAAACGTCACTATCCAGGCTGGTTTAAGGACGGAATATACCTCGTCAACAGGGACGCTGATCCAGGCAGATGACCATTCCGTTAAAAGAAGTTATCTCGACTTCTTTCCTAAATCATACGCTTGACGACAAGAATGAAATAGGTATCAGCTACAGCCGGAGGATAGATCGCCCGGGGTATGATAACCTTAATCCATTTATTTATTATGTGGACCAGTACACCTATCAGGTCGGGAACCCTTTCCTGAAACCGCAGTACACCAATAAATTTGAACTGAATTACACGTACAACAAAATGATCAATGTCAGCATGGGTTTCAGCCATACAGCTGATGTGATTACCGAGTTATTTGTAACAAAGGGCGATACCAGCATCGATGAAACTCTGAATCTAAGTAGTCAGAATTCATACGACATCGATATTAACCTACCTTACCATGTATCCAAATGGTGGACAGGAAATATGACCTGACCGGTACTTACACTCAGGTTAAGTCTGACACTTTATTGGGAGGGCATCTGAATAATAGTAAAATTGCTTTTCAATTTAAAACAGATCAGAGCTTCGTTCTGGCCAAAGGCTTTAAAGCGGAACTCAATACAAATTATTGGTCTCCTTCCATTATGGACATTTATACCATGAAGCAGTATTATGGCGTTGATGCCGGCCTGAGCCATTTATTTGCCGCAGACAAACTCAATATTAAACTTGCGGTAAATGATGTTTTTAATACCTATTCCATGATCGCGACGGCCAACTACCAGACTGACAATATTTATTTTAAGCAAAAGGGTGAAACCAGGGTAGCCCGGCTAACGCTCATATACAATTTTGGAAGCAGCCAGTTAAAGACACGCGAACACAGCAGCGGTGCAGCAGACGAAAACGGCCGGGTAAAAGGGAATAACTAAGACGGTCATTTAAATTATTAAAAACTTATCTATAAAAAAAATGAAACTTAAAAAAACGATAATACTTAGCTGCATTATACTACTGACAGCTTACATTGCTAAAGCATCCGCTAGGAAGGACACCACAACGTTATCCAAATGCTCGGCCGTCTCTATTTTTATTAAAGCGGTATCGGGAAAAGGTTCGGAAAATTTACAAGATGCTTTGGACGATTCGTTCCAATACAGCATGCTACAATTAAATAAACAGATTTATCTCGAGAAAAATTATTTTCTCGATTTTTTTAAAAGGAATGCCATTATTAGGCAGGATTGTACGATACAAACAACCGTGGTCATGCAAAATAAAAATTTGGGCGTGGTGAAAGTGGATATGCATTACAAAACGTTTACACGATCGTATTACCTCACATTAACCAATACAGGAAGCAGGCGGAAAATCATATATGTATACAACGTCATTACAAATTAATGCTTTTTAATAACTGGAACCGGTTTAATCAATAAACCGGTTCCTTGATTTCCAAAATTTATCATTTTAGGCGACAAATTGATCCCTGATTTTCCCATCGTCGAGATGATGTCCTTCATCCCTTTAGAATATACTATAGCAAGAAATGAGATTGGCTATTTTTTCTAAAATTCTTTCCTTATCCTGCTCAATGAGGTGTCGGTTATAACAAATAGCGGGACTCAACTCGAATCACCATTAATTTCAGCGACGCTTTTGAACACAGAATGATCAGTCAATTGAACTATTGGTGATTCTTTTAACGGCCCATCTCCAGTTTTTCAATATCGCTTCATTGCTCAAACTGTTAAGGTCTTTCAGGATAATTATGGATTCAATCCCAAAAATCAGGCTTAATGCATTGATCATGTGATCCATTTCGGCCTTTTTGCATGTACCTTTTAATGGTTCCAAGGCTTCCCGGATCATCGCAATGCGCCTGCCTCCTCGTTGATTAACGGTTCGATCTGAAACGGATTCGGAAATGACAGACCCAAGAAACAGCCGAAACTCATCTTCGTTTTCAATAAACAAATGGTAATGATATTCAATCAGCCGATTCAGGCGGCCCGGCAGATCTTCGGTTGCGATATCCGAAAATAAGTTCTCAGGTTGTTCGGCTTTGAGTTGAAGCGATGCTTCTCGTTTTAAAGAATCCAGGTTTGTAAAATATCGGTATGCAGTGGCCTTGGATATCCCGGCTTCCTTCGCTACATGCTCAATGCTATTCAGTGATCCTTTTTTAAGTAATTCGTTTGCCTTATTGATCAGTGCCTCGCGTGTTTTTAGTTTTTGCGTGACCCGGCCTTCGTTTAATGTGAGTTTTGTCATTTGTGAGACTATTTTCTCATTAATTTTTTAATTTAAAATAAAGATAATACTTTTGTGAGACATTAGTATCATAAAATGAACAAGATTGCATTAATAACCGGTGCTGCATCGGGTATAGGAAAAGCTACTGCCATTGCATTGGCGAAAGAAAGCTACGACCTTATCCTGACCGGAAGGAGAATACAACTACTCGAAAAACTAAAAGAAGAACTTTGCCAAAGCTATCCGGTGGAAATCAGCATCCTTGAAATGGATGTAAGAAATACCGCAGACACAATGGAAAAAATAAATAAGCTGAGTAACAGGTGGAAGAACATAGACCTTTTGGTAAACAATGCAGGTCTGGCAGCTGGCTTTGAGCATTTCCAGGATGCAGACTTTGCTGACTGGAACAATATGATCGATACCAACATTAGGGGTTTGCTCGCTGTTAGCCAGCCCGTTTCAAAATTTATGGTAAACAATAAAAAAGGCCATATTATAAATATCAGCTCAATTGCCGGAACCCAAACATATGAAAAAGGAAATGTTTACTGCGCTACCAAACATGCAGTTGAAGCGATAAGCAAGAGTATGCGCATTGACTTTTTAAAGCATGGTATCCGGGTATCAACGATAAGTCCGGGTGCAGTTGAAACAGAATTCTCTTTGGTTAGATTTAAAAATGATTCTACAAAGGCAGCACAAGTTTACGAAGGGTACGAACCTCTTGAACCCGGAGCAGTGGCCGATGCTATAGTATATGCGGCAACGCGCCCGGCTAATGTAAATATTAACTATATTGAGTTAACGCCTAAATCACAGGCAAATGCTTTTTATTTAAACAGACAAACGCAACCGTTATGAGAAAAGACACAACTATACGCGGAATAAATATGGTTTTTGATGACCTCGGCAAAGGGGAGGCCATCTTGCTAATACATGGCCAGCCGTTCAACAGGAGTATGTGGGATGACCAGAAAGAAATACTCGCCAAGAATTACCGCCTGATCATTCCCGACTTGCGGGGATACGGGGAAACGGGGCTTAGCGAAGGCATGATTTTACTCGACGAACTTGCCCTGGACCTCTTGCACCTTCTTAATCAGCTCGATATTAAAAATGCTATAATAATATCTCTTTCAATGGGTGGCCAGATAGCATTGGAAATGTACGCCTGGGCACCAGGTTTGTTTAAAGCGGTTGTATTGGCAGATACGGACGCAAGGGCAGAAGATGAGGCGGGCTATCAAAACCGGATTGATCTTTCGAAAAGAATATTAGCCGACGGCATGGAAAAATTCACTAATGAAAGGATCGGACATTTTATGTGCGCCGATACCTTTACATATAAACCGGAAGTCGTAAGAAAGGTAGAAAAGATGATGAAGACGACGCCTGCAGCCGGGTCGTCAGCAGTCCAAAGGGGGCGTGCAGAGCGCAGGGACTACACCCCTTTGCTTGGAAAAATAGATTTCCCGGCATTGATCGTTGTGGGGGATCAGGATGAATTCACACCATTAGCTTCATCGGAGTATATGCATCAGCGGATCAATGGATCGACGCTGGCGGTAATTCCGGACAGCGGTCACATTTCAAACATGGAGCAGCCGGAAGTTTTCAATGAGGTGCTTCTAAGATTTCTAAGTGATTTAAACTAATGAATAGGACATTTTGTAATATATCCAGTTCGATGCTGTCAGGAAAACAAGAATAATCGAATCTGCCAATATCGCTGCCGGGGGATTTATACAAGGATTACCCTTTGCGAAAATCATTATGCAAAAAGACCCTTCCCTGATTTTAACGATCGAGGAGAAGCTTGCAAAAGAGCTAATTACTCAATTAGGCGATAAACCGATGCATTCGTTATTGCTGGCATGGGTATTTGAAGCCGTAAAATAATCAGAACACAAACACTAAATGCGATTGAACAAAATAGTGTAAAAAAGTCTACAGTAAAATACATTATTATGAAGTCCATAACACTAACTACATCGATTTTATTCTTATTGGCTGCCCTTAGCGTTTTCACCACACAACAAATTTAAACCTAAGAACCAAAGCATAGAAAAACCCCGCATGTCTGCGGGGCTTTGATCCCTAACTGAGCACGAACCGCTTGTTTAATTCATTGTCAATTTTTAATATTATATTAGGTAAAATTGACTAATATCAATCAGTCCATATTTCAATAAATCAATGTGTTTGCAGTCAATTTTGGAAAACTAAAAAGCTGTCTTTAAAGGTCGTATCGTCTTGTTATATATTGTAGCAATTCTGTGGCATCTTTTTCCAACATCCTGTTGTCATTTATAAGTTCTTCGTTATTTATTCTTATTAATACCATTTGAGCGGCTAACTGTGTAAGATTGTCCTGGCTCAGGTTTCTCATTTTTTCATCTGCAATTACCGAATGATTAAAAGCTGCATCCAGGTCAGCCGGGGTAAAATGCTGATATAAAAATGGATCGAGAAAGTTCCGTTGATATTGCAACGTTATATCCTGCACGGTATGCAATAACTCTATATGTTTTTCATAATTGGCGATGTGACCTATAATATCTGAATTAGAAAACTGTTTCAGATGGAGTTCGTTTTTTATGGCACCGATAGCCCCTGCAGATGGATGAAAAAGCCATAAACTATGTGAATCAGCAGCAAGCCTCTGCAGGTTTATTGCATTTACTTTATTTAGGGGTTGCTGTAAAATAACGAATAGCGTATCGTTACTTTTTAATATTCGGGCCTCGTGTTTATATATAATGTTTAGGTTTGCGGTATCAGCTTTCAAATCTTGCATCAGCCGGGTTGTTAACTGCTTCACATGTTGATCATTAGTGATATCTTCCCTGATATTCTCGGCAATAAAGCCCATCATTACCGCAATAAATATCATAAAACCCTCTAATAGGTACTCTTTCCAGGGCTTGGATTTATGATCCAGCTGCGGATGGTGATATACTTCCATTTTAGTTTCGTCTGTTGTGTTTTGAACTTTAGATTGCCTCGGTCTACTTTTTATTGCCTTTTTTACGACGTTAGATGCTGTTCCTTCATTATTAGCATTACTTTCCGCCTTTTGCTCGCCGGATAAAGATTTGGGTTTGTTAGCAATGTTTTTCATTTCCTTTTAATTCATGAACCCTTAAGGTAACAATTAATCGCAATGTTTTAAGAAATATTACGCCGTAATAACGTTTAACCAGCTATCATCTCGTTAAGTTTTTCATTTACAAGGCCAGTTATTTTCCCCGGTTTTCCGTTACCTATGGATTTGCCATCAATGGAAATCACCGGATGAGCATGCTTGGTAGTGCTGGTTATAAATGCTTCCTTTGCCAATCCAAGTTCATCCAGGTTTATGGCCCGTTCTATCATCTTATAATTTTCTATTGTTAGCTTCAATACCTTACTACGTATGATGCCGCTTAGTATATTTTCCCTGGGTGTAATAATTTCATCATCGGTGACAATGAAAAAGTTGGCCCTAGGACATTCGCCGATAAAATTGTTGCTGTGATATAATACATCATCTGCATCACACTTTGTGATATGTGGTCTGAGCCGGATGGCTTGTATATAGTCTATCGTTTTTACGGCGGGTAATTGCCTTTGATGAGGATATGTAACCAGTTTCAGCCCATTTAAATTCTTATGGTCTTCCATCGTAAAAGGCACCTGGGTAATGATTAAGTTAGGCTTACTCATAGCATAACCATCCTCAGAATATCCTCCGGTAAGAATAATCTTTATTGCGGAGTTTGGAAGATGGTTTCTATCCATAAGGCTACGGATCGCCTGTTTTATTGCTGATAAGTCCATATCCAAATTTAAGTTCATTTCTGTTGCTGATCTATAAAACCGGCTTAAATGATCATCGATAAATATTGGCCGGTTATCTATGGTCTTTAAAAAATCAAAGATGCCATAGCCGCGCTGAATGCTAAGGTCATTAACTCCTAATTTTGCATCAGATTGCAAAAAGAGTTCCATATTGATTGATATATATCTTACTGTAATATCCATTTGCTTTTTAATTGGGATGTATTTATGGCCTGCTATATGTAGAGGGCCAATATCATTTAACAGGCATAAAAATGTTATCATTTACAACCGGAAGCACAATTTTACTAGCTGCTCCGGCGGACATATAAAACCGGATAACTGATTTTATAAAATCGGTGTCTTTTGCACGATAGATATCCAGGAACTGCTGCGGATTTCTATCTGCGATTGGGAACCAGCTACTTTGCACCTGTACCATGATGCGGTGGCCCTTTTTAAAAGTATGGGCTATATCGTTAAGGGTATACTTTACTTCCGTAACCTTACCTGGGATAAATGGCTGAGGTTTACTAAAGCTGTTGCGATAGCGCCCCCTGAAAATATCACCCCGTACCAGCATCTCATATCCATTCATGATATATTTGTCATTCGCTGAATACTTAAAATTATCTGGAAAAACGTCGATCAGTTTCACGACGAAATCATCATCAGTAGTTGAAAGGCTTACCATCAGGTCTGCCACTAATGGGCCAGCTAAGGTCAGTTCTTGTGTTAAGGTATCTGTTTCAAATGTCAGCACGTCTGTGCGGAGAGCCGCAAAGCGCTGATCATCGTCCATATATTCAGCAGTCCGTTTTTTGTGTATACCATCGGTATAAGGCACCGGTTTTGACGGGTCACTGGTGTATTCTTCATAACCACTATTGCTGCCTGGTTTGCTAAATGTTAGTTTACCAGCTTGTTGAAAATAGAGGTTTACTTGTTGTGTGTTTTTCGGCGGCCACTGGTTCATTTTATGCCATTTATTCTCGCCGGTAAAAAATACCGTGGCCCGTGCAATTGAATCCGCATTGCCTTCTCCTTTTAGATAATAATTAAAGAAAGGGAGCTCTATATGATCCTGGTACCACTTGCTGGTATTGCTTCCAAACTGAATGTGACCCAAACGGTCACCTTCATCACTGCCCCATTGGCCGTGCCGCCAGGGCCCAAAGACAAATTTGTTGGTGTTTTTGGCCTTTTGTGCAATAGACCGGTACAAATTTATGGCCCCAAAACAATCTTCCGCATCAAACAAGCCCCCGACTACTAGACTTGCAGTACCTGCGGGAATGTAAGCAGCATATTTGCGGTCATTACGTGCCTGCCACCATCCATCATAGTCGGGATGTGCCATCAAATCATCCCAGAAAGGCACTTTTCTTTTATCAGCTATTTTGGTAAAATTGGACAGCGCCCCGGTTTGAAGGTAATAAGCATAGGAATCTTTTGTAGACATAGTTAAATCTTCCGGATCAGCAGTTGTAGGTTTTGGTCTTACGATTCCGAACCCGCGAACAAAAAACTCAAACATATCCTGCAACATAAAAGCGCCGTTATGATGAGCATCATCACCCACAAACCAATCGGTCACGGGTGCCTGCGGGCTGATAGCTTTTAGCGCCGGATGTTCACTCAAGCCAGCCATCGCCGCGTAAAAACCCAGATACGAGGTGCCCAAAACACCCACCTTTCCGTTATTACCGGGTATGTTTTTTATCAGCCAGTCTATGGTATCGTAGGCATCACTCGCCTCATCGATATCTTTATTTGTTTTTTTATGCGGGTTAAATGGCCTGATATTAACAAAATCGCCTTCGCTCATATATTTGCCTCTGACGTCCTGGAATACAATAATATAGTCCTGCTTAAGGTATTCTTTTACATATACTTTCCAAAAGGGTATCCACGCTTTACCATAGGGCGCACAAGAGTAGGGGGTACGCAACAGCAAGATGGGGTGCGTGTTTTGGTCGCTATCCGTTGGCATATAAATGGATGTAAATAGCTTCACATTATCCCGCATCGGAATGTATTTTTCCTTCTTTACATAATGATTGACGATCCAAGTTGAATCGGAACTCTGTGCCCCAGCGCAAAAAGGAAAGAACAGTAAAAACAGGTAACAATATTTACGCATAACGGGTTGTTTCTATTCACAATTAATATTCAGTAATTACCAGCCAAGTTTGGTATTATCTCCTCTTCGGTCAGCACCGCCTTGATATCCATCTCTTGTTTTTAAAATGGCATCTACCTCGCCGAGGGGCGGAAAATCTTTGAAATTATAGCCCTTTTTCCTAAGTATTTGCAGGGTTCGGGTACTAAGTGCGCCTGGTTCCACATCAACTGTATCCGGTAACCATTGCGAATGGAATCGTTTTGAATCAACAGCCTGTTGCATATCCTGGTTAAAATCTAACACATTCAGAATGGTTTGAAATACGGATGTGATGATGGTGCCGCCGCCGGGTGTGCCAACAACCATAAATAACTTTCCATTTTTTTCAATTATGGTAGGGGTCATGGACGAGAGTATCCGTTTATTGGGTTGAATACTATTAGCTTCCCCCCCAAGGAGGCCGTACATATTAGGAGTACCTGGTTTTGCGCTAAAGTCATCCATTTCATTATTTAAACAAAAGCCTGCACCACCTACCACTATTTTCGACCCAAAGCCGCCATTAAGGGTAGTGGTTATTGAAATTGCATTGCCATCGCGATCAACAATACTATAATGGGTAGTTTGGGTACTTTCATAACCGGGGATTTTTCCCGGTTGTATGCTGGTGCTGGGTGTTGCTGCATCCCACGTGAATGTTTTCATGCGGTCCTGTATATATGCTGGATTTAATAACTGGCTTACCGGCACTTTATAAAAATCAGGGTCTCCCAGATATTTTGAACGATCTGCATAAACCCTGCGTTCGGCTTCTACCATTAATTGAACGGTTGAATCCTGGTTATAACCCCAGCGGTGAAGCGGGTAGTTTTCTACGGATTTTAATAATTGCAGCAAAGCAATTCCCCCGCTTGACGGTGGTGGCATGGTGATGACTTTATATCCTTTATAGTAACCAGTTATTGGCGTACGCCATACAGCGTGGTAACCGGCCAAATCTTGTTTTGATATCAGGCCATGACCTTTTTTCATTTCCTTTACAATTTCATCTGCCACAATGCCGCTGTAAAAACCATTCCGGCCTTTATCCCGGATCAGCCTAAGTGTTTTGGCCAAATCAGGCTGAACCATGATGTCCCCGGCTTTCCATTGTGTATTTTTTATAAAGTAAGTTTTGCCAGGGTTACGTTTTTTAAAGTCGGATTGACTGCTGTTCAGGTCATTAGCGAAGTTTTGGGTTATTTTAAAGCCTTTGGCTGCCAGGTCAATAGCCGGTTGCAAGTCTTCGGCCCAGGTCAGTTTTCCGTATTTTTTATGAATAGCGACCATGCCATCTACTGATCCCGGTACTCCCGAAGCGCTATGAGTTGAAACGCTCATACCAGGTACGACATTCCCTTGAGCATCCAGAAACATATTAGTAGAAGCCTTTGCTGGTGCCTTTTCCCTGAAATCAAGCGCACTCGTTTGGCCGTCAACTCTCCTGTAAACTATAAAACCACCTCCGCCTATGTTACCAGCCTCTGGAAATGTAACGGCCAGCGCAAATTGTACCGCTACAGCCGCATCAACTGCGTTGCCTCCCTTTTTCAATATCGTAAGGCCTGCCTGTGCGGCATCCGGATAAGCACAGACCACCATTCCATTGTGGCTGTTATTTATTTGTTTGTTCTGTGCAAAGACAGGGCAAACGAAAGCAATTAAAAGACAAATAGTTAAATAAGACACATTTTTCATTTTAAGAATTTGTTTAAGTATTTTGCTTTGGCGATCTTAAAATCCAAATTTAGTTGTCTTTTATCGACTTTAGAAGATTTTAGTCGAGCAACAATCATTGAATATGATAATAATCGTGTTCATAATCTATTGGCAATTTATCCCAATTACTAAATTAAAGATTAGATAAACGGAATTTGTTCATTAACTTAATTAGCAAAGGAAAATCAAATATCCTGGCTTACACTTGCCAAATGGCAAGAAATGAGATTGGCTATTTTTTTTCAAATTCTTTTCTTACCCTGTTTAACGAGGTATAGGTTATACCCAAAGCCAAGGTCAATTGCCTACCCGCATAAACTTGACAAAAAATTAAAGAAACAGATACAACTATACACGTCTAATTATTAAAGGCAATTAAATAAGGAGGCAGTTGTTGGTTTTTTTGAAAGTTCTGCATATATGCCTTAATTTCTATGGGTCAGAAAATTTTCATCAAAGGTTTGTAAATCGGGAATCGATGTATGTTTTTTCGGTTCGTTTACGATTTGAAGATTTTTAATTTTGGCATTGTCATGCAAGTTCGCACCCAGTACGATTCCTGCGGAGATCAATAGATTTTTTTAAGCGGCATTCGCATGGCCTTGCCGGCTGAAGAGGGGTAAATTTGCCTCAAGTAAAGGCTAAATGAAAAGGAACTAAAACGTAACAGCAATCCGGGAAGGGCAATGGAAGATATCCCTGGCAATGTCAACAGAAAGGATTTAAACCGGCTGAAAGGAAACTGCCTGTCCGGCTACCGTTGCCGGACGAGGCACCCGCAGGGCCTGGTTATCGTTTCAGCCGGGCCTTTCGCAAAAGAGCGGGGGCGGACCTTGAAGGGTTTAAACAGCAAGGCAGGAATGAAGACCAGCGCAGCTTTACCCGGCTGAAAGCGTGGTAAACGAAGTGCAGACGTAAATGATTCGTTGATAGCGGCTTTTTTTCGAGGCTCTTGCAGCGCAGCAAGGTGCCGAAGAACCAGTCGGCAGAGGTTGTGGCAGCTATTGAAAATGAAAGGGATTTTGTACCTTGAACTCGGCCCGGCATCACTTTATACACCGAATTTCACACTTTACCGCTCTGCAAACGAGTATCGTTTTATCCGGACTGCAATCGAACAAACGAGCAATAAGCGGGAATACCTTTTACAATCCACTGCATTTTCAAAATCGTTAAAAGACCTTTTTCTTTACAGTTCTGCCTGCAAAAACAAGGTGGAGATTATAGCATTTATCGAAAAGGAATGGCTTTGCTCACCAGGAAGGTGCTGAGTATTTTGATTTTTTGACAGACGCTCAGCTACTAATCAATACCTTAAACCCCAACATCACTGGTCAGGACTACCTGCAACGTCTATTCCAGGAAGTGTCTTCCAAAGGAATAAGTAATTTCGGAACCCTTCAGCTCAACAAAATATTAGACTACTGGATACACCGAAAATTGAGCAGATGTTTTTTGAAAAGATCCGGCAATCCTTACAAAAATCTTTGTCAGTCAGTACAGAATATCACCATTGCCATCAGGACCGGGTTAGCGTGATACTGCGCCGGGAATTCAATGGCGGGCTTGACAGCAAATATCAGGATCAAATAAACGATGGCTTATTCGCCTTAGACTGTCTTTCCCCCAGGGAAACGGTACTCAACCTAGATGTTTTTGTCAAAGCTTTTCAAAAGGATTTTGAGGGACAAACATTACCGCTGCTGGCCGCCCTTGACCCGGAGACCGGCATCGGTTATCAGGAGATCCTATCAGATACCGGAAACCAGTTATTGGAGACGGTGAATATTCAGGCTGATACTAATCGTCAAACCAGGGTGAACTGGACCGCGGCCCATAGTTATTTGCTGGATTGCTGGCAAAAGATCAGGGACGGGGCGGTGCCTGTCATCCAGCTTAGCCGCCAAGAAATTAACTGGTCTGAATAACGAGCTGTTAAAAGGATTTGAAAGATTGAAGGGACTCAGGGAGGCTTATGATCAATTGTAATAAAAGACAAGAGTTTAAAAAAGCCCGATCGTTTAAAAATTAGCCTGGTTGGTTGATTTTTTTTCAGGCATATAATAATTAAAGTTAAGTTGCAGGAAATAACGAAATAAAACGTAATGTATATGTTTAAAAAAACAATTAAATTTTTCTTATCGCTTGGATTCCTAGGCTGCTCAATTTTATCTTTTGGGGCAATCAGAATTAACTTTCCTTCAAACGACACTGCAAAAAATGATTCAACATTGATATTATTCGCGCCAGGTCAAATTGCCAGTAACGCTATCGGGAGTTTGGCACCAGCGTTCTCGCCGGACGGCAAAATGGTTTTGATCGGACAGCAACCGCGGCCGGGTGAATGTTCAATTATGGTATCCAATCTTGTAGACAACAAATGGATCGCACTTCAGTATCCGTCTTTTGCAGGCAAGTTTCGTGACCTTGAACCAGTTTTTGCACCAGATGGGCGCTACCTGGTATTTGCATCTAACCGTCCGGTTACGGATGGCGGCGCTTTGTTAGACAGACTTTCAGGCGCGAAATTACTGCCGGGGAAAGGCGGCAATTTATGGAAAGTTGAGCGGTCAGATAAAGGATGGGGAAGCCCCGAGCGATTACCCGAATTGATCAATTCCAATAGTGCGGTCTTTAGCCCTGCGCTAACGGCTGACGGCAGTTTGTATTTTATGAGGTCAGACAGCGGCAAGACATTTCACATTTACCGTTCACAAATGCGTAACGGGAAATATGAAACACCTGTTCCCTTCCAGTTTACAAGTCCGAAATATGCAGATTACGATCCAGCAGTCGCACCTGACGAATCATTTGTTATATTTTCTTCGGCCGGCAGGCCGCCCGCTTTGAAGACAACTGATTTATTTATTATCTTCTGTACAGAAAACGGATGGACTGAGCCTATCGATCTGCGCTCAGTGCTTTCCGATAATGTGAATGGTGTGGAGCCGCGTTTATCTCCTGACTGTAAAACACTTTACTTTGCCAATTCACGCAATGCATCCGGTGTAGAGGATACAAATGGAAGTTATACATGGATGGTAAATATATCCGCCCTCTTAAAAGCTCACGGCATTAAGAACATAACACCACCCTCGCCAAAATAGGTTTGTTCTCAGTAAATACCCGTTAATATTCTGCAGATGCCATGCTTTGCTGGGAGCAGGGAATGGTTGCAGCTCGCGGATATTAGTGGATGCTAATGCTTCCGATGAGGAAAAAGAAGGATAAAGAATCGGATGACATAGATTCCGAGAATGACGATACTGAGGATGACGATTAACTGTTACCAAAGGCAAACTTAATATCTGAGCCCGTAGGAGACCGATTTCCGAAAATTTCTTCAAAGAGCTACAACATTTGGTGAATATCTAAGGTTTCAAACCTCTAATTATTTGACGCTGAATTTAACAACTTGAGTTGTATGTTTTAAAATGTTTACTTTCTTCGGTATAAAATCCTTCGTTTCTTACTTAACACTTACTTAGAATTTATTCGAAATATTGCTTAGTTTATATTCCATAAAATAAAGTATTTTAATCGCCACATTTTAAGGTCAAAATCGTATATTTGGTTTGTCAAATGTTCTTTAAAACATCTCAAATTACCTCAAGTTATCCGGTGTCTTAATCGGTGACTAATAGTTTTTAGATATTATAATTACCTGTAGATTAGTGTAATAACGAAATGGTTCGAGTCCCGTCCATTCCGCCAGATAGATTATCAAAAGGTATCAAAGGTTCGTAAAACGCTGGTTTTACGAGCCTTTTTTATTTTTCCATTTCAATTTGTATCAACGGAATCCAATCCTCAGGTGGAAAATTCGGTGCACCTGAAATATGCCGAATTTTGGTGCACCGAATCATTCGGAAGTCCAGTCTGACAAAGGATTTCAAGAGATCAAAGTTTTTGAGTGACGGAAATAAAACTATTCGTAAACACAAAAAAATCAGTGGAAAATGGAACATCGCATTAGCATCCTGTTTTACGTCCGCAAGTCCCAAAATGACCAAGGACAAACTCGCTCCTATTTACATTCGAATTACCGTAAATGGTCAAAGATTAGAGCCGATATTACTGTAGTAGGAGAATATATTGGTTTTGAGGTAGATGGTATAGGTGGATTAGGGAAATATTATAGAAATCAAGTTTTTTCTATAGTGCTAATGCAATAGCTTTATCTGTTTCTTTCTTTATGCCAATCTGTTTTATCGTGGATTAATTTCTGTCGGGCTGATTCCATTGGGTGCAATAATTCACACCCCACAACTTGTAACGGGCAATTTCACTTTGCATACGTAATTTGAAATCATCGTAATTTTTGTTTTGAGGCTTCGTCCAAGCGCCTTCTGCCAACGCTGCAATACGAGGAAAAACCATATATTCCACTTTGCGGGGATTAGTTATATATTCTGTCCATACATTGGCTTGCATACCGATGATATATTTTTGTTCATCTTTTGAAAGCTTTGCAGGTACTGGGTTGTAGCTATATACACTGTCAAGTGGTAAATAATATTGATTATCGGAAAATGTAATAGAATCTTCGTGAGGTAATTGTTGATGATCGAAATACAACCAGTCGAAGGGACTCATTATTACATTGTGATGCTGTTGTGCCGCTGCAATGCTGCCATCCTCTCCACGCCAACTCATTATCGTTGCGTTTGGAGAAAGACCGCCAATACCACCATCAAGAATTTCGTCCCAACCAATAATTTCACGTCCCTTACTGTTGACATATTTTTCTACTCTCTGGATAAAATAACTTTGCAGTTCGTCTGCATTTTTCAATTTCAAATTTTTCATCAATTGCTTACAATATGGAGATTCATTCCAATAATCTTTTTCTGCTTCGTCGCCGCCGATATGAATATATTTTGAAGGGAACAATTTAATCACTTCATCCAACACATTTTCGATAAAGTGAAAGGTATATTCCGTAGGCGCATAAATATCTTTGTAAACACCCCAAGATTGTTGCACTTGCTTACCTGTTCTCGTACCTGCCCAATATTTTGCCTGAATCTCTGTAGAAGAATCGGGGAAACAACTTAGTTGCGGATAAGCCGCAATCGCTGCGGATGAATGCCCCGGCATTTCAATTTCCGGAAGGACAGTTATATATCTGTCTGCTGCATATTTTACAACCTCTTTGATTTCTTTTTGAGTATAAAAACCATCGGTTTTTTTATAAGTATTTCCTGTACCCGGATGGTTACCAATGATCGTACCATTGCGCCATGCGCCAACTTCTGTAAGGCGCGGATATTTCTTTATTTCAATACGCCAACCTTGATCTTCTGTTAAGTGCCAATGGAAAGAATTGAATTTGTGCAGGGCGAGATAATCAATGAATTTTTTTACAAAATCTACAGGCATAAAATTACGACCACAGTCCAACATCATTCCTCTGTAAGTCATGTGTGGGGCATCTTTTATGACAACGCCGGGAATGGTCAATGTGGAAGAAGGTGTTGTTGGAAGCAATTGAATTAATGTTTGCATGCCATAAAAAAGACCCTCTTCATTACCAGAAGAGATCACAATAGAGTCTTTTGCAACATCCAAAGTATAACTGCCAATTGTGGCGCCGTTCGAAGTTAAACGAAAAGCGATATAATTTTTTTGTGCAGTATTTCTTTGCAAAGAAAGAGGATAATATTTTTTCAAATAGTCATTCAAATAAGCAATCGTTTTTTGAGCTTTTACAGGATCGTTTGCAACAATATTTGTTTTAGATGTAATAACAAAAGCTTCTTGCGTAGGTATTACACTTTCCGGTTCCGGAATAATACGAATGTTTTGAGAGAATGCGAACCCGCCAAATGTAACAAGCAACATACTAAGCAATAATCTTTTCATTGATGAATAATTTAAAAAATTATTATTTGAGCCTGAAAAGTAAAAATTGTTCTTCGTAAAACATCTGTACCGAAGGATCGCTTTCGAATGATTTGCCTGAGAAAAGTCATTTCTTTCAATTTAAATATTTGTAAACAAATATATTCTTTAACAAAAGAAATGAATGTGCAAAAATGATCAATTTCTAAAAGAGTAAGGCTGTAAAGCCCGGCTTCGCTGTTAAGAAGAACATAAGATCCACCAACTTATGTCAGAAGAAAAAATCATCCAGCACACTAAAAAAGCGATACATATCGCCACCAGCAAAGGACAAACCTGGCAGAGTAAGTTAAAAGGACTTGCTGAGGAAGTTGGCATCATCATATTTGCGGTGAGCATTACACCGGCCCTTCATAACTGGAACGACCAAAGGAACGAGCATAAAATGGCACGGGAATTTTTGGCAGGCACCAGCAGCGATTTAAAGGCCGATGCCGGTAAACTTGACAAGGCCATAACCGGTTTAACTCAAACAGCCGGTTATTATGATACAGTTTGGCAGCAGATCATCAGCCATAAGGTTAATGCCGCTTATGTTGATGATAATAGTTTCGAACTCATAAACACTGTATATTTCAGTTTTGATAACGGGCGTTTTGAAAGCTTCAAATCTTCCGGTTATTTAAGGCTGATCGAAAACAAATCGCTCTTAAACCATATTACCAACCTTTTTACCAGCATTATCCCTTTCCAGGTAAACGCTGACGATGAGATCTATAGGGAAAGGCGGGCTGATTATAATACCTATATCGGTGTAAAAGCGCCTGTCGACTCCAATAAGGTAGCCCATGTTTCACAAATATTAAATGACCCGGCTGTAAGGCACCAAATTGTGTATTACGGAAATTATTTGCACGAACGCATACGGGATAAGCAGGAACTGGCCTCACAAATGAGAAAATTGGCTGCTGAAATTGATAGGGAGCTTGGTCAATAGTTTGGTATAGGATCTCTTGACAGAGCAATAGCTACTACACATTTAAAAATAACAGCATATTTTATTTAAATAATTTGGAATAAACGTTATTAATACCTTACTTTGAAATCCAAAGTACTTTATAATGAAAGATAAAGACATATACGACGATATCAGTTCCATCAAAACTATGATGGAGCGCTCAACCCGGTTTATATCGCTTAGCGGCTTATCGGGTATACTGGCAGGTGTTTATGCGTTAATAGGCGCAGGCATAGCCGTTGGATTACTATATACGAGTTGCAGTTCTGGGAACATTGAAATTAAATTGTTTTTTATCGCTTTAGCAGTACTTATACTATCAATAAGTACTGGCATTTGGCTAACCATTCGCAAAGCCCGCCGCAGGGGCCAAGCCGTATGGAACCAAAGCAGCAGGGCTTTATTAAAAGCTGGTTTATTGCCACTGTTAACAGGCGGATGTTTTATATTGATATTGTTATCCAGAAGCCATTATGGTATTATTGCACCCGCCTGCCTTGTTTTTTATGGTTTGGCATTGGCCGCAGCAAGCCAGTACACCTATGGCGATGTTAAATGGCTTGGCATATGCGAAATAATATTAGGCCTGCTGGCCTTATTGCTGCCGGGTTACGGCTTGTTATTTTGGGCCCTTGGTTTTGGCGTGCTGCATATACTGTATGGCAGCATCATGTATTTTAAATATGACCGTGAAAATAGCGTTGGTTAATTTTGATAAGGCTTTTGAGAACCGCATACGCCTGCAAATTATGAGCGTACTGGTTGCTAATGAGAGTTATGATTTTAACTCGCTAAAGGAATTGCTTGCCGTAACCGATGGTAACCTGGCATCACATTTAAAGGCGTTAGAGAAGGAAGAATATATTACGGTGATCAAATCATTTTTAGGCCGTAAGCCCAATACCCGTTACAAGGCATCGGCCAAAGGCATAGCTGCATTTAAAAAGCATTTGGAGGCGCTTGAAAATTTAATTAAACAGCAAAAAGGCTGATATTTTTTTTGAATATATACTTTGAAATACAAAGTACTTTTAAATAAATAAACTATGATAAATGAAACAGAAAAACCCGCAGGGTTTATGGTTTGGCTCAAGGAGTCGGTAACCGTTAAATTATTTTTTATTGGGGTATTGATCCTCGTATTGCTTATCCCCTCATCAATGGTAAATAACGTTATTGATGAGCGCGCCGACAGGCAGCAGGAAGTAATTAAGGATATATCCTACAACTTTTCGGGCAGCCAGTTAATTAAAGTCCCTGTTTTGGTGATCCCTTACAAGGCACAGGTAAAAGATGTTGAGGCCGGTAAGGAAATAATGAAGGATGTGATACAAAACCTTTATGTATTACCTGACGATCTTACCATTAAAGCCACGCTTAATTCAGAGATAATGCATCGTGGCATTTTTGATGCGGTGGTGTATAAAACCGTAGTAAAGGTTTCGGGCAACTTTACAAAAGCCGATCTGAATGCACTTGGATTAACAAGCGGACAGTTATTGCTGGATAAAGCTAAGATCACATTTAGCATATCCGACTTAAAGGGATTAAAAACCAACCCTGTTTTAACAATTGGCAACCAAACATTAATAGCTACGCCTACTTTTAATAACCAGGCATTGTTTACCGATGGGTTGCAGGTAGCTATAAATTTAACAGGTGTAAATGATGATAGCCTGCCCTTTAATTATACACTTGATTTAAACGGGAGCGACGAACTAAGCTTTTTACAGTTGGGTAAAACCACCGATGTTGAAGTTAACGGCAACTGGAACAGCCCAAGTTTTGATGGGCGCTTTTTACCCGACACCCGTAAAATAACCGATAACGGTTTTGATGCCCGCTGGCGCATGTTGTATTATAACCGGCCTTTCCCTCAGCAATGGACAGGTGAAGATACCCTGCTAAATAACGAGTCGAAACAGCAAAACGCAACTTTTGGTGTTAAGCTGCGCCTCCCGGTTGATGAGTACCAAAAAACTACGCGAACAAGTAAATATTCCATTTTAATTATCCTGCTCACATTTATATCCCTTTTCCTTACCGAACTCATCCGCAAGCAGAAGATACATTCATTCAACTATATATTAATTGGCGCGGCCATGATCATATACTATATCCTGTTATTGTCGTTTTCTGAACAAATAGGGTTTAATGCCGCCTACCTCGTAGCCTCAATTGCAACGGTAGCGCTCATTACCACATTTATAGCATCACTGCTTAAAAATAAACTGGCGGCGCTTTTATTTGCCGTGATCCTGTCGGTGTTTTACACATTCATTTTCGTTATTATTCAATTGGAGGATTTTGCACTGATGATAGGCAGTATAGCATTGTTCCTCATCATAGCCGTACTTATGTATTTCTCGCGAAAAATCAACTGGGAAAGTTATTAATTATGCATCAAGATCATGAAATTAAAAATTAAAGAAAAATTAGCATCCCATATACATATATGCATCTGGATCATCATCTCGGGACTGGCATTAAGCGGCATAACTGCTTTTTCTATCGAAAACGAGCTTGGGTCGCTGTTGTACCATTCATCGGGGTATCCTCAATTATTGCACAATTGGCTTAATGCAGTTTATCATGCGGTAAAATATACCAATCAAACTTACCCATACCTAAGTTATGGCACCGATTGGCTGGCCTTTGCCCACCTGTTGCTGGCATTGCTTTTCATAGGCCCGCTTAAAGATCCGGTTAAAAATGTTTGGGTTATTGAATTTGGGATGATAGCGGCATTGGCTATTTTCCCGCTGGCATTTATTGCAGGCGGTGTGCGCGGCATACCGGTATTTTGGCGGTTGATCGATTGCTCATTTGGTATAGTGGCATTAATGGTGCTGTTGCCGTGCTATCGTATGGTTAATAAATTAATAAGGCTGGAGAACATTTAAAAAGAATCGGTCATGATCAAGTTCCAACTCAAATATTTAATTTTAACGGTTTTGTTGTTCATTATTGAGGTGGTCATCGGCACCTATGCTCATGATGCAATCATCCGGCCTTATGGCGGCGATTTTTTGGTGGTGATACTCATTTATTGCTCCGTAAAAAGTTTCCTGAGCTTTTCGGTTAAAGTTACAGCGATAGCTGTATTGATGTTTGCCTACGCGGTAGAAATATCACAATATTTCCATTTGATCAATCTCATCGGACTGCAAAATTCAAGGGCGGCATGCATCATTTTGGGTACTTCCTTTTCGTGGACAGATATGCTGATGTACACCCTGGGCATCATTTTAGTGCTTATGGTTGAAAGGATGGCAGATAACAGGAAACCTGCAAAAGAAAGGATAGCATAATGAAATATTTTGTAAATGAAAATTCTATAGTGCGGCAAATATGGGGCAGCGCCGATACCATTTTATTTATTTTTGCCGGGGCCGCGGCTGAGTTTGCCCTGAACAAAGCAGTGGATTGGTTGTACTTTACGGGCCGCCTGCCTGCCGATCCGCTCGGCAGGTTATTTTCAACCGTTGTGTATGCCCGCAAAATTATTTTTTCAGAACTGGACGAAGCTAACCGCACTATCGGGCAAATAACAGCCATCCATAAAGGAGTTGAAGTCAATCGTGGCGCGCAAATACCCGCCTGGGCCTATCGTGATGTATTATTTATGCTGATATATTATTCAATCAGCTCATACGAGGTATTACACCGGAAACTTACTGATGATGAAAAAGCGGAAGCATTTGATGTGTTTTACCGCGTTGGCATAGGCATGGGGCTTGATGGCTTACCCACTACTTATAACGATTGGCTAATAATGCACCGGGAACATTTGCAGCAGGATATTATCAACAGCCCGCTCACTGCCGATTTGTACAAGCAATACAAAAAGCACCTGGGCTTTATCCGTTATCAGCTTTTAAAACAGGTGCAGGTGCTTATCGTTCCAAAAAGGGTTAATGAATTACTATCGCTTGGCAAAACACGGTTCCTGGTACCCGTACTCCACCTATATAAACTAAGCCGGATAGCTAAGATGGATAATTTTTTGATAGAAGCTGTGCTGCCCAATGCGTATAAGCAGCAATTAAAAAGTTTAACTGTGTAGTCCTTATTGTAATTGCTTTTTATAATCCTTTTTCCAGTCAAGGTAACCTAATAAGGCTATACCCACATATATGGCATACATAACTGCGGTAAGATCAAGCCCTTTAAATATGTACACGCCAACATATACAATATCAACAAATATCCATATCAACCAGTTTTCCAATACTTTGCGCGCTAAAAACACCTGGGCTACCAGGCTGCACGCGGTACAAAAACTATCAACATAAGGGTATGATGCAGGTGTGTATTTTAACAGGGTGCCTAATATAAAAGTGAAAACTATAATGGCGATTATTGATAACATGACCTCCTTACGGGTAATTACCGCGACGGGTATTTTTGTTTCATCGCCTGATTTTTTGCTCCAGTAATACCAGCCATAAATGTTAGTGATCAAAAAATAAACCTGCAGGCCCATATCAGCATAAAGGTGTGAATCGAAAAAAATGAAGATGTAAATAACAACGCTAACAATAGCTATGGGCCAGTTCCATATATTATTTACAGCAGCCAGGTAAACGCATAGTAAGCCGGTTATTACACCACTTACTTCCAATAAGCTTTGCTGGCCCCACCATTGCTGCAGGGCATGTATAATTTGCATGGGGTAAATATAGTGATTAGAGGTTAGTGATTGGAGGTTAGAGATTAGTTGATTAGAAAAGCCATATAGTTTATACAAAGCAGAGGTATGTGCGATTCCCTCCCTTGGAAGGGAATCGCACGAGGCTTTTGCTTTTTATTTCTACCTACCAAATCTTCACCCGCTTATCCGGGTCAAGCCACATCTTATCACCTTTCTTAATGTGGAAGGCTTCGTAAAATTCGGGTACATCGCTAAAAGGCCCGTTAACACGTAAAAAGGCCGGCGAATGTACATCAGTAAGCAGTTGACTTGATAACGCTTCCTTACGCTCCTGCATTAGCCAGCCCAGGGCATAGCCTAAAAAGTAACGTTGTGCAGGTGTTAAGCCGTTAATGGTTTTACCACTTTTATATTCATCAGTTTTCTTAAATGCATCAAGGCCAATCACTATACCGCCTAAATCGGCAATGTTTTCGCCCTGGGTTGCTTTGCCGTTAACATGCAAACCTAAAACTTCGTAACCATTAAACTGGTTGATGAGCATTTGGGCGCGTTTTGTGAATTTTGCCGAATCCTGTGCCGACCACCATTCTTTTAGATTTCCTGCCGCGTCGTACTGGCGGCCCTGGTCGTCGAAACCATGCGTCATTTCGTGGCCAATGGTTGATGCGGCGGAGTAGCCGTAAATCACCGCATCGTCAATATCCTCATCCTTAATACCCGGAATGGTAAATATGGCTGCCGGTAACACGATCTCGTTATTCGACGGGTTATAATAAGCGTTATAAGTTTGCGGAGTGATGTCCCATTCGGTCCGGTCAACCGGCTTGTTCAGTTTACCGGCCTCAAACCGGTGCCAGTAATTATTGGCGCGCATTACATTAAGCGCATAAGGCCCGCGATCAATAGTTAAGGATGAAAAATCCTTCCATTTATCAGGAAAACCTACCTTCGGAATTACTTTCGATAACTTGTAATAGGCTTTTTGCTTGGTTTGTTCGCTCATCCAGTCCAGCTTTTCAATATGCTCTTTAAAAGTAGCCCGCATTATCTCAACCAGGTTTGCATAGCGCTGCTTTGTTTTCTCAGGGAAGTAATCCTTTACAAAGATCTGCCCGAGCACTTCGCCCATTAAACTATTTTCAACATCAATTACCCTTTTCCAGCGTGGTAACTGTTCTTTACTGCCATTCAACACTGTCCCGTTAAAGCGGAAATCCTCAACATCCAAAGGCTTATCCAAATAAGGGCTGTAAGTGCTGATCAGGTTTTTAAGCAGATAGTTTTTCCAATCGTCGATACTAAATGTTTTAAGCGCATTATTTAATGCCCTGAAATACTCGGGCTGCCCAACTATAACGGTATCTACATTTTGGTAATCCATCTTTTCAAATGCCGATTTCCAGTCGATGGCCGGTGCAAGTTTGCTAAGTTGCGCCACCGTCATTTTATTATAGTTATGATAAGGGTCGCGCAAATCCTCTAGTTTACGCGAACTATCTGCCAGCGATTTTTCAATAGCATAAGTTTGTTGCCCGGCGAATGCCGCGCCCACATCCGACTGGCCTAATAAAGTATAAAGCGTTATTAAATGTGTTTTCTGGTAGTCGGTGCGCACCGCTACGGTATGTGGATCGGTATTAAAATAAAAATCACGGTTTGGCAAGCCAATGCCCGACTGCCCAAGATACAGCATCATTTTGCTGCTATTTTTTGCATCCTGCCCAACACCAGCCCCTAATGGGTTGCCAACGCCTATGGTTTGAAAATGCGCAAAAACATCAACCACATCATTAATGGTTTTAATATGGGCTATCCTGTCCATTTCAGGCTTAAGCGGCGATAGCCACTGTTTTTTAATGGCAAGGGTATCCATACCCGAAAAATAAAAATCGCCTATCTTTTGGGTATTGGTGCCCTTTGCGGCATTGGCTTTAAGCGCGTCCTCGTTTATTTTTTTAAGCTGATCCCTTATTTCTTCATCAACCACGTTGCCAATACCCCATGCAGGGTAGGCTGCCGGTATCGGATTTTTTTTGAGCCAGCCGCCGTTAGCATAATTAAAAAAATCATCGCCGGGTTTTACGGTGGTATCCCTGTCGGTATAAATGGGGTCATTTGCTACACGGGTATCTGCATTATTTTTACAGGAATTTAATAATAACAGCCCCAGCGAGCCTATGGCTAATATTTTTATGATCGAAATGTTTCTCATCAGTTTAATTAATTGTACAAAAAAAAATACAGTAGTGTATTAAAAAATGGAATGTGTATAATTTTTTGACTTATGATAATAGTTGATAAATATATCCAAAATGAAATTAAGTGCCATGTAATTATACAGGCTCATAAAACTAAGTTGATTTTCAATGAGTTTATATAGCGATCAAACAATTTTTATAATACTTACGCTATTCTGTAAAATTATGGCTCTCCATTTGTATAGCAATCGTGGCCCTACATGGCTTATGAAAACATCATCTACCTATTAAAAATGAATTCTCAGACACCCAAGCTGAGTCTTTTTGTTCTTTGTTTTGGGTTTAATCAATAGTTTAAATTAATTAGGGGAAAGGGAGCTTCAAAAGAGCTCTCTTTTTTTTAGGTTTAATTTTTTACTATGCATGCATAATATTATTTTTGAGCGACTTAAATTTCGAACGATGCATTTTGAATTATCAGAAGAACAAATAATGATTCGCCAGGCGGCAAGGGATTTTGCGCAAACAGAACTTAAACCAGGTGTGATAGAGCGCGACGAGCATCAGAAATTTCCAACTGAACAGGTAAAAAAACTTGGAGAGCTTGGTTTTATGGGGCTTATGGTTTCGCCGGAATATGGTGGTAGTGGGATGGATGCTGTTTCGTACGTGCTGGCAATGGAGGAGCTGTCAAAGATAGATGCTTCCACATCAGTAGTTGTTTCTGTAAATAATTCATTGGTATGTTACGGGCTCGAAAAATATGGCAGCGAGGAGCAAAAGCAAAAATACCTGGTGCCTTTAGCCAAAGGCGAAAAAATAGGCGCTTTTTGCTTGTCGGAGCCGGAAGCCGGTTCAGATGCCACTTCACAGCGTACTACAGCCATTGATATGGGCGACCATTACCTGTTAAACGGCACCAAAAACTGGATAACTAACGGCAACACGGCATCAACCTATATTGTTATGGCGCAAACCGATGCCAGCAAAAGAAGCCACGGCATTAACGCGCTGATCGTTGAAAAAGGCATGGAAGGCTTTACCGTTGGCGCTAAGGAAAACAAGTTAGGCATACGCGGATCTGATACCCACTCGCTGATGTTTACTGATGTTAAAGTGCCAAAAGAAAACCGCATTGGCGCGGATGGCTTTGGTTTTACCTTTGCCATGACGACTTTAGAAGGCGGGCGCATTGGCATTGCTGCGCAGGCCTTAGGCATAGCCTCGGGCGCGTTTGAACTGGCCGTGCAATATTCAAAAGAGCGCAAGGCTTTCGGGAAAACTATATCCGATCTGCAATCTATCCAGTTTAAGCTGGCCGATATGGCTACTGAAATTGAAGCGGCGCGTTTATTATGCTTCAGGGCGGCATGGTTAAAAGATAATGGCCAGCCATACGGGCAGGCTAGCGCAATGGCAAAACTATTTGCATCAAAAGTCGCTATGGACACTACTATTGAGGCGGTGCAGATACATGGCGGTTATGGTTTTGTAAAAGAATATCATGTAGAGCGCCTGATGCGTGATGCCAAGATAACGCAGATCTACGAGGGGACTTCGGAAATTCAGAAGATTGTCATATCGCGCGGGGTGCTGAAATAGTAGCATTGCTTTTGTTTACATTTGAGCATAACGTATAGGCTCATGAAATATAAACTGCTCTTACTCCTGCTACTTTCCCTGCTTGTTAACATAGGCTTTGCACAAACAAAATTGCAAACCGGCATATGGCGCGGCGTATTAAAAACAGCCTCGGGCAATAACCTGCCTTTTAATTTTACGCTGACGGATACCGTCGGCACACCGCTGATAACCATTATGAATGGCGATGAACGGTTAAAAGTAACGGATGTAAAAGTTAACGGCGATTCTGTATTTATTCACATGCCTTTGTTCGATTCGGAGTTTAAATTGCGGGTTGAGGCTAATTACCTTGTTGGTAAATGGATAAAGCACTTAGGTGTTAAGGATGCTGTTATGGATTTTGTTGCACAACCGGGTGCAGCATGGCGGTTTTTTAAGTCGCCCTCAGCGCCTGCGTTTAACGTGTCGGGCCGGTGGACGGCTATATTTGGCGATGAAACTTCAAAAGACACCACCGTTGGCGAATTTAAACAAACAGGCTCCAAACTAACAGGCACATTTTTAACTACTACAGGTGATTACCGCTATCTTGAAGGCTCGGTAACGGGCGATAGCCTTTATATGTCGTGCTTTGATGGCGGGCATGCTTTTATATTTAAGGCTAAGATAAATTCGGATAATACCTTAACCGATGGTAAATTTTACGCGGGCTATTCAGGCTTGGATCACTGGTCGGCAATCAGAAATGAGAACGCTAAATTGCCCGATGCCTATTCACTTACCGTGTTAAAACCCGGCTATAAAAAAATAGATTTCACTTTCAGGGATATTAAGGGCAACAAAGTTTCGCTAAGCGACGAACGCTTCAAAAATAAGGTGGTTATTGTACAGATCTTAGGCTCGTGGTGCCCCAATTGTATGGACGAAACCAATTATTTTGTAAGTAGTTATTATCAAAAATATCATCCAAAAGGTGTAGAGATCATTGGCCTGGCCTATGAGCGTACCACGGATTTTGCCCAGTCGCAACGCACATTGCAGCAATTAAAGGATCATTTTAACATACCCTACACCCTGTTAATTACAGGCTATACCCCAAATCGCGGCGACCCCCAAAAAAGCCTGCCCATGCTGGCCGATTTTAAGGGCTTCCCAACTACCATCATTATTGATAAAAAGGGCGATGTGCGCAAAATTCACACAGGTTTCAGCGGCCCCGGCACAGGCGATTATTACACCCAATTTGTTGATGAGTTTCAAAAACTGACGGATGACCTGCTGGCAGAGTAGTGATGTGGTTAATGTATAGCCTCAACTCTTTTCTTCCCAAACCATGCACAAATGCAAAATGGTTTCAACAGCTTTTTGCATATCCTGTACGCTTACCCATTCCTGCTTGCCATGAAAAGCATGCTCTCCCGCAAAAATATTGGGGCAGGGCAGCCCCATAAATGATAACCGCGAGCCATCTGTGCCGCCACGTATACTGCATAATTTTGCATCCAATCCACTGCGCCTGATGGCTTCCATACCGTACTCCACAATTTGCGGATGTTGGTCGAGCATGGCTTTCATATTGCGGTATTGTGGTTTTATCTGTAATTCGTACGATGAGTTGGGATAATTCTTCAAAACATCTACTGCGATTTTACGGATCACATCCGCATGCTGCTGTAATTTCTCCTCTTCAAAATCGCGGACGATAAAATCAACACTGGCTTGTTCCACATGCCCTGCAATGCCTACCGGGTGTACAAAGCCCTGTTTAACTTCGGTGCCTTCGGGCGATAATTCAAACGGCAACGCTGCAACGATCTGCCCGGCAATTTTTATGGCGCTTTCCATTTTGTCTTTGGCAAAGCCGGGGTGTGCGCTAATACCGTTTATGGTTAGTTTCGCCCCATCGGCACTGAAGGTTTCGTTTTCCATGTGCCCGGCGCTTTCGCCATCAATGGTATAACCAGCATAGGCGCCCAATTTTTTAATATCAACCTTATCAACCCCGCGGCCTATTTCTTCATCGGGGGTAAATAATATGCGTATAGTGCCGTGCTTAATTTCGGGATGATTGATCAGCTGATAGCAGGCATCCATAATTTCGGCAACACCGGCTTTGTTATCGGCACCCAACAGTGTAGTTCCGCTGGCGGTGATAATATCATTAGCCAATTGGTTTTTCAGGTCGGGGTGTTCGCTCATCCGCAGCACCTGCGAAGCATCATCGGGCAAAACAAGGTCTTTGCCATCATAATTTTTATGAATAATAGGTTTTACACCTTCACCACTGCAATCGGGCGAAGTATCCATGTGCGAACACAGGCAAATTACAGGTACATCAGCCTTTGCCGTATTGGCCAGGATGGTAGCATACACGTAGCCAAATTCATCAAGGTGGGCATCGCTGATACCTATATCCTGCAATTCTTTAACCAATAAGCGCCCTAAATTTTTTTGCTTTTCGGTTGATGGGTAAGTAGCAGAATTAGGGTCGGACTGCGTATCGATAGTTACATAACGCAGGAAGCGTTGGGTAACGGTAAAATTTAATGTTTTAAAAAAATCCATATAATGTTATTATATTAGAACAAGTGTTATTTTTGGTGCGTATAAGAGCGGGTTGCATACAAAAGTTGCTAAAATTTGAATAATAACAGACTATTGAAAAGAAACTTTTTACTTTTTATTTTAATATTTTCCTCAATTATTGTAAAGGCACAGGGTGATTATAACTTTATGCCATCGGGAGTTGGTTTTGATGTTAGCACTATCCGCGGCTATACTAATGTTGCCAAGCAAAATAATACGCTGGCCGCCAGTGTGTTTTATTCTTATTATCCCAGCCCTTATACCCCAATTACCTTTGAATTGCAAAAGGGGCGTTTATGGGGTGGCAGCAGGGTTACAGACGAGTATGGGCGCGAGTATGAGAATAATTATTACAACTTTGGTGTTCATGCCGACCTGCAAATGGGCCAGGTGATAGATTATTCGCAGAATAATTTCATGAACGTTTTAAAGAATATTTATTTTGGCATAGGGGCAGGTTTTGTTGATGATGATATTCAAAACCAACGCACTAATCTTATCGCATCGGGGCAGTATGCTGTAGGCACTTACACTTTTCCGGGCAAGGATAAAAGTATCAACCCTGATGTAAATTTCAGGGTGGGCTATGAGTTTAAATTTTATAACGAATATGACGAGCCTTACTTAAGGCTGCATGTTGAATATACGCACCATGTTGTTTTTGGTGAAGGGCTTGATGGTTATAACGACCCGCCAAGCGTATTCAGGAACGACGTATCTGACCAGTACCGCCAAATAACCATTGGCATGATATATAATTTTGGTTTGATAAGGGCTTATACGAAACGGATACGGAACCTTTGGTATTAAATGAATATAGAGGAATTGCGTGATTATTGCCTGCAAAAACGCGGTGTGACCGAAGGATTTCCTTTTGGCGAGGATACGCTGGTTTTTAAAGTAGGCGAAAAGATATTTTTACTTACCGGCCTGCAGGAAGGTAACAGGTTCAACGCCAAATGCGACCCTGAATTAGCCGTTGAACTGCGCGAACGCTACAAAGAAGTAAAGCCCGGTTACCACATGAACAAGGCCCACTGGAACACCGTTTACATGGATGGCACCCTCACTAAAAAGCAGCTTTACGAAATGATAGACCACTCATACGAGCTAATAGTTAAAAGCCTGCCTAAAAAGCTACAGGCGGAAATTATGGCCGGCAGGGGCAAATGATATTGAGGCAAAATAGAAGGCGCAATGTAGCGTTAACAGCTCCATAAAAACTGATCGTGCACCGAAAAC
>Ga0302303_10000071_pt1 | contig 123175 bp, 99 predicted proteins | sample III_Palsa_E2_1_FD_194542 | JGI IMG/M metagenome (GOLD analysis project Ga0302303, IMG submission 194542) | Peat permafrost microbial communities from Stordalen Mire near Abisko, Sweden - III_Palsa_E2_1 | ecosystem: Environmental > Terrestrial > Soil > Palsa > Peat permafrost | place: Sweden... | reverse complement strand
ACTTGCCTTTTCGGCAGGTTTGTTTTGTTTAAACCGAATTTGGAATGCGAACCAGAAAAAGAAAGTTCGAACTTTTTCTTGAACGGGTTAGTGCTGGGGCTGAGTGAGCGAAAAATCCCCCCGCTCCACAAAAATGTACCGTCCTAAAATAGGGCGGTGCCTTGTACTCAAAGCCAAATTAAATTCAAAGTGTTATAAATAGGCCCTCTCTATAAGCGAGCTTAGTATTATATTAAAATATCTACTATTTTGGTAGATTAACTATATTTATTTATTTTCGCTTGATGCGTAGTTAGAATTGGCTTTCCCTACACAGAACTATGCCTTTGTATTGAACCTTAAATAACAATTAAAGCAAAACATTTAATAATATGACAACATCTGATACTGAAACAACTGGTACAAAAACATCCGGCTGGCAAGAATTCTGGTCGAAGGAAGACTGGTGGGCAGTTTGGCTGGGCCTGGGCATTGTTGGACTGGCTTATGTCTTTTATCTTGCCGGCTCCAGCATTTCCTGGATCGCGGTAGCTCCCGCCAAATGGTCAACTTTGCCACAGCTTGCCACGCAATTTTCAAAAAATGGCATTAAGTATCTCGCTTTGCTCGGCGCTTTCCTGGTTCTCTTCACCATTGTAATTTCGTTTATCGGGCAAAAGCCTAAGGCGTTCATTCCATCTTTCATTTTTATTTTTATACTTTCAACAATCATCTACGCCGCAGGCAACTGGGATCAGGCTAACCATTATAATCTGGAACCGCCGCTAGTGGCCCTTGCGGTGGGATTATTTATTTCAAATGTAATCGGTCTGCCCCGTTGGCTCGATGCCGGTTTCAGGGTCGAATTTTATATTAAATTGGGTATTGTTCTGTTAGGAGCTACTTTACCTTTCACGTTAATTATATGGGCCGGGCCGGTGGCCATTTTACAGGCTTCCATTGTGTCCCTGGTTACTTTTTTTGTTATCTTCTTCACTGCCAGAAAGCTGGGGCTTGATCACCGTTTGGCGGCTGTATTAGGAGCAGGTGGCGCTGTCTGCGGTGTTTCAGCGTCAATTGCTGTTGCCGGTGCCGTACGGGCCAAAAAAGAGCATCCGCCAATAGCCATAAGCCTGGTGGTATTTTATGCCATTATCCTCATTTTCGTTTTGCCGCTGGTTTGTCGCGCACTTAATCTGCCGACCGGCGTAGCCGGCGCCTGGATCGGTACATCGGAATTTGCCGACGCTGCAGGTCTGGCCGCCGCTCAATCCTATGGCGGGTTGGCTGGTACACATTTGGGCATTGCAGGAACTGCTGACCAGACACTTGCTGCTTATACCCTGATTAAAGTTATCGGGCGCGACATCTGGATTGGGATCTGGTCGTTTGTATTGGCACTAATAGCTGTTACCGTTTGGGAACGTTCTGAAACCAATTCAAAAGTTCAGGTGGGCCAAATATGGTGGCGTTTTCCAAAATTCGTAATTGGGTTTCTTATTGCCTCGGTACTTACAACGCTGATTGTACATGGAAATTCGCTGGCCGATTACAACAAATTGGTAAAACCGTCCCTTATCCTGCCTATTACAGCATTGCGTACATGGGTGTTCACTTTTAGCTTCCTGAGTATCGGTCTTACAACACGATTCCGTGAATTAGCTGCTGCTGGTACCAAGCCATTTGCTGCCTTCACTTTCGGAGTTGTTGTAAACGTAGCTTTAGGATACGTCCTTTCGGTGATTGTTTTCGGTCATTACTGGTCTGCTATTGTGACGCATTAAAGCATGAAAATTTTTAATTCAATTCAATTGGGCAAGTCTGAGCGCATCTGCCAAAAGTGTGCATATTTCCAAAATGATCCGACTGCTATTGAAGCGGCTTATCCCGGACTCACTATCATGAGCTCGGGATTTGCTTCTGTAAGGGACCAGGATGGTTTATGCAGTTATAATCAAATTTACCTCTCTGCACGGGATAGTTGCCCACACTTTGTATCGCGCACTCAGCGTTTAGTGGAAGCAAAATAATTTAGCGATAAAGGGCAATATAATGGCAGCGTTCTCGGAAGATGTCTTTGTGTTAAATTTCAATACGAAGTCGAAAACCCGATAGGTAGCTTTCGGTAGATTTTATGGACGGAGGAAAGCAAATTGGCAGCTTTTTTGAACAGCTTTTAGTTTGACGAATGTGCTTGAGTACCAAATTTCTTAGAAAAGGATTGCTCAAAAAAGCAACCCTTTTTAATAGCTATTGAACTATAGTGAAATTGCCCGATTCATTTTTAATTCCCGGAATATTTGATTGTTTGATCTGTAGTTCGCCGTGTGCATCAGCATTAATAAACAAACCGTGTTTGCCTTTTACGCCTACCCCATAGCCAGATATAGCTACGTTTTGTATGATTGTACTGGATAATTCACCAACCTTATCAGGTTCATTTTTGGCTATTACTGCAATTGCATTTGATAGGCTTTTTTCAATAATGAGGTTGCTGATAACAAGTCCAGAAATATTGCGTTTATCTACACATATTTCCACAGCTGCGCGCCAATCCCATTCGTGGTCGAAACCTCCGCTGGCTTTTATATAACAGCTGTCAATTACCGTGGTTCCGTTAAAGTTATTGTTGATGCTTTTATCCTTGTTTTCGGTTGGGAACGTGGTGCTGACCAATATGGCTGAACCTTGCGATATATCAGTACATGAGCAATCCTCCACCCTATTACTGTCGCCGCCATAAACTGCTATGCCATTAGCCAAAAAAGGCAATTGCGCCGTACAATGGATAATAAGGTTGTGGCCGGGCGAAAACATTTGTTTGCGAAAAACAGTGGGCCAAATGGCGAAACAATCGTCGCCTGTACCCCTCGCGGTACAATTTTCAATTGTCGACTGGCTCATGCCAACACAGAAGTTTATACCATCGGCCATGGTATTCCGCATCCGGCATCCTGTTATTTTCAGGTTTTGCGAATTTTCAATCCACATACCCACTTTTGTATGCTCAATCCAGATATTTGAAATAGTTGAATTTGTGCCGAAAGATCCGGCGATGCCGTCATTATCTTCTTTATCGCTTCTGTAATTCAATTTTCCATTGATGGCAAAGTCATTTAAATGAATGTTATTCCCATTGCCGATTAATCTTACCCGTTTGTTTGCGTTGGTATATTGTACAGAATCACCCACTAGCTCCGAATACCACATCCCCGCCCCTTGAATAGTTATATTTGGCGGCAAAACGATGTTGCCGGTAATTTTATAAGTTCCAGCCGGAACCCATACTATTTTACCTGTTTGACTGGCTTGAACGATACAATTGCGTAAAGCGTTGGTGTAATCATCCGTAGAATCAGTCCGACGAAAAGTTTTATCGGTAATGGACAACGCACCAGTCGGCTCATTTAACGGCGCAGCGATATTTTCCAGATCAACCAAATCAATTATGCAATATGCTGCCTTATCCTCCTTTTGGTCGTCACGTTGTATCCGGATATGATCGCCATTAGCGATTTCCAACCCCTTTAATCTGATCTCATCATAAAAATGCCTGGGCACTCCCGCAGCTGGGTCATTGGTAAAAGGGTATTTTCCGTAAAGCCAGGTATAATGTGAGGAAATTAAAAGCCGTCGTATAAGCTTCCCATTTTTATATATTCCTATTGTGGAACTCAGCCCGTTGCCATCCTTGCTATCCGGCAAACTATATCTGATCACTATGCTGTTAGCGGTTGTAGCAGAGGCAAACTCAACATATTGTCCCCTGGCATTCAGTTTCACACATTGTTGGCCCGATGATTCTGTTTCTATGCGATCAGGTTCATATTTTGGCCCCAAAACAACACCATTTGTTGCCATTTGCTCAGCCTCATAAGTAACCCATGGAATAGTGGCACCAGGTTTCTGCTGCGCGAAGCCCTTTAATGTGCCAAAAAAAAGGATGATGGAGATGCATCCGCACTTTATATTCATACTTTCCAGATATATTAATATATCAAAGAGAAGTGATAGGCAGCGCAATTGCTAATTCCCAAATTAAAATATAAAAAAATATCCAATATTTTTTTAGTAAAAAACTGAAAAACAGCAATTTATATTTACACCTGAACAGTAAAAATATAAACTTGTTATAACTGATAATTCATTAGTTGAACTATGATTTATGCAGCTCAAACACTTCTTTGGCATAGCTAAGCGCATTGCTTACGGCGGCGCCGCCCGCGTAAAAGGTCATTTGTAAAATCACTTCCACTATTTGTTGTTTGGGTGCGCCTAACTTTAAAGCTGCGTCAATATGTGCTTTTAGCTGGGGCACAGTATGGCCAAGCGTGGTGCAAGATGCTATAAGTAAATATTCACGGGTAAGCAAATCAAGTCCCCGGCGCGCCATTATCCCTTGCATTGCCCATTCAATAGTCATATCAACAAAATCAGGGCAAATATCTTTCAAATTATTTACCAGTTGTTCACCAGCCTGACCGCCATGTAAATGGTTTAATAACTCAAGACCTTTTTGATAGGCCTCTGTTTTTTTATTTTCCATAATGTATATTTTTTGGCGAATTTAAGCTGCTAATGTACCTTTATCAAGTAGTTACCTTTTGGTCAGGTAACGACAAAAAAGCCACTAACACTGACGATCAATATGTTACCAAACGAGAAATTTGAAAAAAGATACAATCAGGAAGCCGATTGTCCAATCGGGGCAACTGTTGATATGATTGGAGGCAAATGGAAGCCTATTATTATTTGGATATTAATGCACGAGTCCAGGCGTTTTGGGGAGCTACATAAATCAATACCCGGTATTGCTTTAAAAGTTTTATCAAGGCAATTAAAAGAGCTTGAAACCGATGGAATAATTATTCGTAAAGCTTATCCTGAAGTACCGCCAAGGGTTGAATATTCATTAAGTGCTAAAGGTGAATCGCTGCGGGATATTATGAAGCAAATGGCCGCCTGGAGCAAGAACAATATAATGGGAGTACAGGAAGCTTAAAATACCCGCCAGCTGGCTTACCCTAAAGTTGACTGTGTATAAAATCAAATAAAAAATTAATATACTTTCAGCTTCTTTTTTTATTTTCATGCCCAAATGAAACTAAAACCAAGCCTAATCAAACGTCTTCTTTCTTTCGTAATAACCATCCTTTTTATTAGTAAAAGTGCCTTTGCGTTTGTGCCAACCGTTAATAAAGCTCCTAAACCTACATGGATTGTTCCTTGCAAATCTTATAACAAAAGGCCATCTGACCGGGATTTGAAAGACGGCGCTTATGATGAGCTGGTTGAAGAACAAATTAACGTGGAGGCAAAAGCCACTTATAATCATATCATTACTCAAATTGTTTCAGCGTCGGGCGTCCAGGATAATTCAGACATATCGGTAAGCTTTGACCCGTCATATGAACACCTTGATTTTCACGAAATAATTGTTTGGAGAAATAATAAACCAACTTCACGTTTAAATATTGATGCTTTTAAGGTATTGGCACAAGAGAATGAACTGGAGAAGTTTATTTACAACGGAACCTATTCCGCAAAACTTATTTTGTCAGATATACGCAAAGGCGATAAGATAGACTATTCATATACCATTACCGGAAGGAATCCAATTTTCAACAATAAATTTTGTAGAAGCATTTATCTGCAGGGTTCAAATTTAATTGAACATCAACTTACTACTCTTTTGTTTTCGCCTAACAGAAAGTTAAACATGAAATCATACAACCTGATTTCACAACCCCAGATTTCTGAATCGGGAGGCCTTAAAAGATATGTTTGGGAAGATTTTCAGGTGCCCGGCATTTCATCAAAAGATAACGAGCCCAATTGGTACAACCTGTATGCACACGTACAAGTCAGTGAATTTAGCAACTGGGAAGAAGTAATTAATTGGGGCCTATCCATAAACCCAATAAAAACCAATTTCTCCGGAGAGTTAGCAGATACAATTGCCAGCTTTAAAAGGCAATTTAAAAATAACAAGGAGAATTATTTCAGGGCTGCTGTAAGACTGGTTCAGGATGAAGTAAGATACATGGGAATAGAAACGGGGGAATATTCGCACAAAGCGAACGAGCCGATAAAGGTTTTCCAAAAACGCTATGGTGATTGTAAAGACAAATCGTTGTTGTTGGCTTCAATTTTAAACGCTGATGGCATTGAGGCTCACATGGCCTTAATAAATACAACGGATGATGATAAAATTGAAAGCTACTTGCCTTCAAATTTATTATTTAACCACGCCGTTGTTGTAGCTAACGTAAATGGCAAGCAAGTTTGGGTTGATGCTACTATATCCAACCAGGGTGGAAAATGGACTGACATCTATTTCCCACCTTATGGAGATGGACTCATTTTAAAACAGGGAAATACCGGCTTAACAAAAATTAAGGAAAGTAAGGCCGGAAAAGTTATTTGTGAAGAAAAATATGAAATAAAAGACGAGTACTCTCCGGTAAAGTTTACTGTTAAGACTACTTACACTTTAAACCATGCAGATAACGAACGCGATAATATTGCATCTGATGGAAGGGCGACTACCGAAAAAAATTACCTCGATTATTATTCTAAAATCTTCACCAAAATTAAAGCAACTGATTCATTGATAGTCACTGATAATAAAGACATCAACGAGTTTACTACCATTGAAACCTATACCATAAATGATTTTTTTAAACGCGACACTGCTGAAAAAAAATTCCATGCTGATTTCTACATAGATTATATTTCTAACCAATTGCCCAAAATTAGCGGGCAATCCAACTACCCGGTAGCCGTTAATTATCCAAATAATATCGACTATACAATAAACATAACTATGCCAAACGGCTGGGATATTACAAACGAGCATTATGAATTAAACCGAGAGGCATATCAATTAAAAACCGATCAAATCATATCCGACGATAAATTATCCCTGCATTATCAATTTGCCTACCTAAAAAAGTACGTATCTCAAGATAATTTGCCACAATTTAAACAGGACATTAAAGATTTTAAAGATGATAAATTATATTTTAGCTTCTACTACACACCAAACATAAAAATCGTCCCCTTTCATTTAAATAAGTTGATGATTTTGCTTACCGCTATAGTTGCCGGACTATTTGTTTATGCCGGGTTCACGATTTATACAATACAAACCAGGGAAGCAAACTTTTATAATCAACAATACACTTCTCCGCCAATAGGTGGCTGGCTGATAGTGCTAATCATAGTGCTTTGTGCTACGCCTTTAAATTTCATCAAAACACTTGTTGATGGGCGATACTTTAGTATGAGTGAATGGGATTTTATTACCGTAGGTGTTGGAAGTATTTTAAACCGGGCCTTGCTAATATTTGAAACAATAGGCTATGTTTCATTTACCTGTTATTCTATTTTTTGCATTGTTTTAGTAGCTAAAAAAAGAGATATAACGACTCATACTTTAAAAATCTATTATATATCGATGGTCAGTTTTCTTTTTATTGATTATTTCTTTAATGGTTATGTGAATGGAAAGTTTTCGAACTATGAAGGTGAGCAGATATTGAAATCAGTATTAGTGGCTGCCTGTTGGACTTATTATTTAAATACCTCTACACGGGTTAGGAGTACTTTCATTATACCTTACACTAAATAAAATATGGGAAAGGTGGCAATTAAAAATTAACAAGTTCATTAAAATATCTCACCCACATCAATAAACAAGCCGTTTGAGCCCTGCCGGCCAAAGCCATAATCAATACTGATATTTGTATTTGATACTTTATTGAGTTTAATACGCAAACCAGGACCATAACCGGGTTGCATAGGCTGTAGCTTAGTGCCGGGCGCTGCTGACAAAGACTGGCCATTAACAAAAAATGTGCCCCCTATTAAACCATCGTCGGTTATTTTATACCTGTACTCGGCTTCAACATAAACCATCTGTGCTCCCCTAAATCGTCCCTGAATGTATCCCCGTCCGGTTGCTGAAGCTTCGTCCCACTGGGTACTGGGCAAATCAAGATATGCCGGCCTGCCACTTAATATAAGCCATTCATAATTCCATAAGGCTAATACGTTGTCAGAACTGGCGGGAAACTTGAAATACTTGCGAACATCTACAATCAATGACTGCCAACTAGCCGTGCTTCCCAACGCGGTAAGATTATCCCGGTATTGCAGTGTTATAAATTCTCCTTTTGTTGGGTTAATAGTGTTATCGCGCGTATCCATCAAACCATTCAGCGTAAAGCCCGACGCGATGGAGTGAGCATTCTTTCCATAAGTTGAGTAGTCTGATACCGTACCATCCAGATCACCCTTATCGGTCACATTCCAATGATTGTCAATAATATAACCCGCGCCTGCGTAAATCTCCCCTGTAATATGTCTCAAAACCGTTTCATAAAACTGAACGTAAGAATAATCCATTGGATCCTCATCTTTTATATTTGAACTACTACCGAGCCCGAATGTGCTCTGCGGATATCTAAAAAAACGATAATCACCAACAAAATTATATTTATTATCCTTAGTCCAGATACTGGTTTGTACCGGTAAGGTGAATTGCTTACGTTGTGTTATGGAAGTACTGGCTACCACCGTTGAAACACGCGCATCGGGCCCGGTACGGAAAGCTGCATTCCCAGATATAACTATGGCTAATTTTGATACCAGTGTATAACCAATTGCGGGTACTATAGAGTAGGTAGGTTTTGAAGTAATGGAATCGATTTTTGCCACGCGGCTTTTATGAAATACCCTGGCTATTACATCTGAAATATCCTGTTGCTTTACCCCGTTAACATATTTTGCCGTTGTGTCAACTACAGGGGGCTTATTGGGCATTACAGGGAAAATGGTAACAGGTACCTGGTTATTTTCTTGCGCAAAAACAGGTAAGGCAAAAAATACAATAATAAAATATAAACAAATCTTGTAGAAAGCCTTCATTATGCGCTGATAAAAAAAACCAAAAAATTAAATATAGGAATTAACATCTATTTAACATCTGATTTTTATTTGGCGACGAAAGTAATCATTCTGTTACAAACCACCCCAATATATCTGTAATCACTTTAGATAATGACAGCAGTATGGCAATATATTTTGTGAAGATGTTGACTATAAAATAATTATCAGTTCTGAAGCTTTTAAAATATACTTACCGGCAAAGCATCGAGAACCTATTACTCCGTTTTTATGCTTTTTACCGGATTCATCAGCGCCGCTTTAACACTCAAATAAGAAACTGTCGCCATAGCAATTATTGCAACTGCAACAAAAGGAATTACAAAAAGTGTCCAGCTGATTCCTATTCTGAAAGCATAGGTTTGGAGCCATTGATGAATAGCATACCATCCTAATGGCGCAGATATAACAAAAGAAATGACAACCAACTGCGCAAAATCTTTATATAACAACTGCAGGATGCTCTTTACCGAAGCTCCCAAAACTTTTCGAATGCCTATTTCTTTAGTCCGCTGAACAATAGTAAAAGAAACCAATCCAAATAAACCCAAACAGGCTACAAAAATGCCAATACCTGTAAAGGTTGCAAATACCTGTCCAAATTGTTTATCGGCATGATATTGTTCATTAAAGTGCTGATCCAGGAAAAAATAGTTGAATTCATCGCCCGGGAAAAAAGCATTCCAGTTTTTCTTAAGTGCAGCCATGGCTTGTGGTAAATTGGTGGTGTTTATTTTTACCGATACCTGTCCTCTAACATCGGGTATACAGCGGAAAATAACAGCGTCAAAGGCATCATGTAATGATTGCTGGTGATAATTATCAACTACACCTATTATGGTATAAACTTGTCCCCAAAAGTCTATTTGTTTTCCAATAGCCTGTTCAGGTTTTTCAAAACCCATTTCCTGGGTGGCTTTTACATTAAAAACTACGGCGTGAGGATCTGTAGTAAAATCTTTTGAAAATAGTCTGCCGGTTATCAGCTTTGCATTGTAAGCTTTCAAGTAATCATAGTCGCCGCCAATAATGCGGTATTGCCTGCCTTGCGATTGATCGGTACCTGTCAGTTTAATCCCCCCTGCATTCCACTGAACCGGATCACCGGGAATTGATGTTGAAACGGTGACACTTTTAACCGATGGATCACGCAGACTTTCGTTTTTAAAAGCACTCATACTACGGTAAAAAGAATCAACATGTGCCAGGGGCTGTTTTATTATGAGGGTTTGATCAATATTGATACCCAACTTCTGGTTTTGCATATAGCTAACCTGCCTGTAAACGGTTAACGAAAATATGAGCAAAAAGATAGATGCTGCAAATTGAAAAACCACCATCACCTTGCGCATTACTATACCTTTTGGCGAGGCCGATAGCTTTCCCTTAATCACCTCTACAGGTTTAAAGTTTGATAACACGATAGCCGGATAAAAGCCTGAAAAGAATGAGCCCAATAAAAACAATACGACTACAGCTATCCAGAAAATTGGTTTAAACAATAGCGTTAAAGTGATGTATTGACCCGATATGGCCGAGAAAATGGGCAGGAAAAGAATAATTAATATAATAGAGAGCAGTATAGCCAGCCCGTTGAGCAGCATGGCCTCGAACATAAACTGGCTTAGCAGCTGGCTTTTTGCTGAGCCAAGCGTTTTGCGGACACCTACTTCTTTGGCACGTGTAATCCCTTTTGCTGTAGCCAGGTTTATATAATTTATCCAGGCTATAATAATAACAAATATGGCTATGGCGGCTAATAAATAAACTGATTTCCCATCGCCATTTGGTTCGGCCTCCAACATCAAATGCGAGTACAGGTGGATGCTTTGCAATGGCTGTAAATGATATTTCGCGCTCGCCCCGGACCAATTTATTTTGCGATAAGTTTTATCAACAAAAGGCACAAATTTAGCTTCCAGCGCTTTTGCGTCAACACCAGGTTTAAGCAACAGGTAGGTTAAGCAACCATCATTAAGCCAGGTAACATCCAGATCACTTTTAGGGCCAACAAACTTCATTAAAGTGCTGTATGATATCAGCATTTCTGTTTTGAAATGTGTATTTGCCGGGAAATCTTTCATAACCCCGGTTACTTTTAATGAGTTTACATCCCATATAAAAGTTTTACCTACAGCATCAGTAGTACCAAAAAGTTTTTTTGCTACTGATTCAGTTATTACTGCTGAATTAACATCCTGTAAAGCAGTTTTAGGATCACCGCTGATTAAAGGGTAACTGAAAATATTAAAAAATGATGGCCCTGCGAAATAGGTTTTATCAAGCGTAAGCCTTTGATCTTTATATACAGCCAACAACGAGCCATTACCTACTACCTTTACAAAATCCTCTACCTCGGGGAAATTATTTTTGAATGCATTGCCGGCTCCAAATGCTCCCCCAGCCCATTGTGTACTTAGCTTGCCCCTATCATACCTGTCCTGACTAACACGGTATACTCTATCTTTCTTTGCATGAAAATTATCAAAACTCAATTCAAACGATACGTATTGAATAATCAACAGCCCGGCTGCCATTCCAATTGCCAAACCGGTAATATTGATAAAGGAGAAAGCCTTATTTTTTGACAGGTTTCTGAAAGCTATGAGCAGGTAATTTTTTATCATGACGTGGGCTATTTGAACTTGCTTCCACTAATATTGTGCCGTTTTATCAAATAATTGATTATCAGATATTTAAATAAAATAACCTTCCTTACACCCGTTCGGATATATTATAATAACTGTTCGCATCCGTACAGTTCTATTACTTATTAATTTTCCTAAAAATCTCCCTTTCGTTTTCATTTTATTTTTTCTTATTGAAAATCAAATACTTATGATTTAAATACTAACCAATTAGTAGAAATACTAATCAATTAGTTGCATTACTAATAAATTAGTATCAACTTTATAAAAAAATTATAACCCTTATGCAAAAGCTGGCCAAAAGAGAAGAACAAATTATGCAGGCAATGTGGCAACTGGGGAACGCATTTATAAAAGAAATTATAAATGAAATGCCCGATCCCAAACCACATTATAATACCATTGCTACTATGGTAAAAATATTGGAGGATAAACGTTTTCTGGAACATGAATCAATTGGTAACGTTTTCCGTTATTATCCAGTCATATCAAAAGAGCAGTATCAAAACCATGCTATGACTGATATAGTCAGTCAGTATTTTGATAACTCCTACCCCAACATGCTGATGTTTTTTGCTAAGGAGCAAAAAATATCAGAAGATGAATTAAATGAAATAGTAAACCTTATTAAATCGCAAAAGAAATGATACCGTACCTGTTACACGTAGCCTTATTGATATCAGTTTGCCTTTTATTTTATAAGCTGTTATTACAAAGGGAAACCTTTTATCGCCTTAATCGTGTTGTTTTGGTTTTTTGTTTGGCTTTGGCGTTTGCATTGCCGCTAATACCTATACCTCAGCAATGGGCGTTAAGAGAAGCTCCCAAAGCATTAGCCGTTAGTATTCAGCCACAAAAAGTTGATCAGCCCGCTATAATTGCACAACAGAATGATATACCAAACGTGCCCGTGGCAAAGCCTGCTGCTAATTTAAAAGTTGCCGCTACCCTCCCATCAACCATAAAACAAACTTCGGCAATAACCAATCAAAGCGAGCCTTTAATGCACCGTGCCATTAAATGGCTGTTTTATTTGTATTGGATTGGAGTTGCTGCTTTTGGATTGAACTTTTTGCTGCAAATCGTAGTACTGCTATACCAGGCGTATACCAAACCGGTAATGAGGGATGGCAAGTTCCGTATTGTTGAACTAAACGGCGACAAGGCTCCCTGTTCATTCGGCAACAACATCTTCATCAATCCCGAAAAGTACGACTGGGATACTTATAGTCAAATTTTACTACACGAAAAAATCCATATCCAACAGGGCCATAGCCTCGATATTTTAATAGCCGAACTGGTGTTGGTGGTGCAATGGTTTAATCCATTTGCCTGGATCTATCGTACCGAAGTTGAAAACAACCTGGAGTTTTTAACTGATGATGCCGTATTGGAACACAAAGAAATTGAAAGAGAAAGTTACCAGATGAGCCTTTTAAAGGTGTCAGCTCCGCACTTGTCCCTTGGCATTACCACCAACTATAACCAATCATTATTAAAAAAGAGAATTGTGATGATGAACGCAAAAAAATCAAACATCCATATTATGTGGAAATACTTTTTCCTCGTGCCTTTGCTGGGCGTGCTTGCCTGTGCATTAAATGACCCGGCTGCTTATAGTATGGGCATTAAAACATCGGCCAAAAACCACTTACAAACTACAAAAGATACCGACGACCGTCACAACGACAAAACCCAGGGCGCCTGGTTTGCAACCATCAAAAACGATAAAGTTCATATCGAATTTAAGAGCGATGATGACGATCATAACTGGTCAAACAGCTCAACGTTCTTACTCAGTGATTTTTCGGCGCTGCCAAAAGATCAAAAAGGTGAATTTACGCTTAAACGCGAAGCAGGCACCCTTGTATTTAACGGTAAGTTTGAAGGGAACGAAGGCTACGGTCATTATAAATTTACGGCTGATAAAAGCTTTACTGCTTACTTAACCAGCCAGGGAATTACAGAAATTGAAGATGGGGATTCGTTTGCTTTCTTTAGCCTGAATATTAAAAAAGACTATGTAGCCATGCTACAAAAAAATGGATACAAGGATATTTCTAAAGGCAATTTAATAGCCATGTCGGCGCTTAAAGTTGATGAACCGTACATTGCCATGTGGAAAGCAAACGGATATAATGGCCTCAGCCCCAATGAGTTGGTTTCCGGTAAGGCACTGGGTATTACCAGTGAATACGTAAATGAAATACGCAAAGCAGGCTATAAAGACATCAGCTTTAACCAGTTGATGAGCTTTAAGGCACAAAATATTACCGGCGCTTATATCAATGGCTTACGCAAAAACAAAATCAAAAATGGACAAGGCACCGGCGAAGATAGCTTACCATCGGCCAATGAAATATCAAGCTACAAGGCAATGAATATTGATTCGGCATATGTACGTTCACTAGCTGCCGTAGGCTATAGAAATATACCCTATAACCAACTCACCACACTAAAGGCCCTTGGTATTACTGCTGCTTACGCAAAGAGTTTTAAAGAAGTAGGTTATAATACTTTAACTCTTAACAATCTTATCACCTTAAAATCTTTAGGTATAACACCTGTTTATATTAAAGGCTTTGAAGCTTTGGGATATAAAAACCTTACAGTAAATAACGTTACCACTTTAAAATCATTGGGAATTACCGAAGATTACATTAAAGGGTTTGAAGCCATAGGTTATAAAAACCTCACTATTAGCAATCTGTCAACTTTAAAATCATTGGATATTACGGAAGATTATATCAAAAGCTTTGAGGCTTTGGGCTATAAAGATCTGTCGGTAAATAATTTAAGTTCGTTAAAGGCGATGGGCATCAACGAGGAATTTATTAAAAGTTTCGAAGCAATAGGATATAAAAACATTTCGGTAAACTCATTAAGCTCATTAAAAGCCATGGATATTACACCCGATTTTGTAAAAGGGTTTAAAGACCTTGGATTTGCTGACATATCCATCAATCAACTATCATCATTAAAAGCCACCGGCGTAACACCTGCCTATATTACTGAGATGAGAGGCAAAGGCTTTAACTCAAATGATGTAGAAAAGTACGTACGTTTAAAAACAGCATTTAATTAATTGATTTTAATCTTAATCACCATGAAAAAAATCATTATAGCAAGCCTGTCAACATTCTTTTTAATATTGATCCTGACAAACGGCAAAACATTTGCTCAGCAATCACAGGCAAAATCTAAACACATACATACACATATTGATAATCGGAATTTTGATAATAACGGCCATTTACCCGGTACCTGGGATGCAGTCGTAAAGGATGGCGTAGTCAATATTGAATTTTTCGGCGAACATTCAAGCGACGGCAGAGATTTTACCACTACAGAACTGGGTACGCTGCCTACTGATAAAGTAGGCGATTTTAGTCTGACACGTGAATCAGGCAAATTGAGCTTTAATGGCGTATTTCAGGACCAGTGGGGGCATGGCACCTATAAGTTTGATGAGAACCCTGCGTTTAAATCATACATGGTTCAGAAAGGTTATACCGGCCTGGATAACGGGTTAATGCTAAACATATTTTTTACCGACATCAACAAAAGTTATTTTGATTTCCTGAAATTAAACGGCTATTCTTTGATCTCCAACAACCAGCTGAAGGACCTTGCCGAGCAGGATTTGAACCGCAAAGTATTGGAGGATTATTTCAATCTCTTTAAAACGGAAAATTACGGCCATCAGTCGATTGACAAAATTGTTGAATTAAGGGAACATGGGGTAAGCGCCCGTTTTATAAACAGCTTCCACCAGGCCGGATATAAAGACATACCGCTTGATAGGGCACTGGAATTACGCGATCATGGGATAACAGTTGAGTATATAACCAGTATCCAGAAAATAGGCTACGAAAAAGTAACGCTGGAAAGAGCGCAGGAACTGCGTGACCATGGTGTAACTACAGAATTTATAAGCGAAATGCAAAACATAGGATATAAAGATATCAGCCTTGAAAAAGCGCAGGAGTTACGTGATCATGGCGTTAATCCGGACTTTATAAAAAGTATTGCTGCTTTAGGCTTTAAAGATATTACGCTTGACCAGGCCCAGGAATTGAGGGACCATGGCGTGAATGCCGCCTTTATTAAAAAGGCGCAGGGCAAGGGCATGAATCTTCACACGCTTGATGATTATATCAGATTAAGAGATACTGGTTTCAACGATTAAAAGGCTTTCGAGCATAAGCAAAGCCTTAGTGGCTTTGCTTACCTGATCTGCTTTCTGATCCGGCTTAGCGATTGCGGGGTAATTCCAAGAAAGGATGCTATATCTTTTACTTGAACCCGCAGCGCAATATCTGGTTGTTGCTTAAGAAAAAGCTTGTATTGGTTTTCGGCCTCTTCCCCGAGATAACTGTTTCTCACTTTTATTTTTTCCAATAATCCGGATTGCATAGCCTCATCAATTATGTTTTTAAGATAGGGCAACTTTTTGTACAATTCGAACAACTTAATTTTCGTGATCTGAAGAATAACAGAATCACAACATACTTCAATCTTTGGAGAGGCTATAGTCCCTTTATCAAAGCTTTCTAAAATAGTGCAAAACTGGTTTTCCCGATAAAAATAGTGTGTCATATCCATTCCCCTATCATTGAAGCTAAAAATCCTTATCACCCCTTTACAAACAAAAAAAAGTTGATTACAGATTTTATCTCCGGCAAATAAAGAATCACCTTCGCGTACGATTATCTTTTCAAAATATTGATCAATTATTAATTTTTCTTCATCCGGAACAAAGCGGAGCTGTTGAATATATTCGATCAGGCAGTTCTGCATTAGTTATAAAGTAGTTGATTAATTAACATATGGTAATCTATTACACAGCAAACCTATGCAACTTTGTTCAAGAAATTTAACAAAAAATATTATCATCATGAAAAAGCAAATGAAATTAATACCGTGGTTGCCAGCGGTAATTACCATGATTATTGCGGTGCTCACTATTTTCATAGTAAAAGCAGAGGAAAATGATCAGGTTACAAAAGATCGTGCTCAGGCAAATCCCGCTATCCACTGGCCAAAAGGCTTTTCGCCAAAAACTGCCGACCTGTATGCTCATAATGAAATCATCATAAATACATCAGTAAATGTGGTATTTAAACATATCCAGGAAGCAAAAAAATGGCCTGAATGGTATTCAAATTCAAAAAACATCGTAATTCATAATAGCCCGGACGGGTTGTTAAAATCAGGCACGGAATGGGACTGGGACACTTTCGGGGTACATATAAAAAGTCATATCAATGAATTCGTACAAAATAGCCGGATTGGATGGTTTGGTAATGGAACTGGGATGAGAGCTTATCATACCTGGTACCTAGTTCCGATAAGTTCAAATGAAACCCATGTAATTATGGAAGAATGCGTTTATGGAAATGGGGCCAAGAAATTGCGACAATCTGATCCAGCTGTAATGCATCGCGGTCACGATTTATGGAACAATACACTTAAAAAATTATCTGAAAGCAAGTAAGTTTAAAAGCCCTGTCAAAGTTGATGTTGCACAGCCAATTTAAAGAGCAAATGACATTTCGGTCATTTGCTCGTTTTTATTTCCAAAGGAGTATATTTTTAAATGAACTGTGATCTTCATATCAACTTATGCCCTTTTTTCAAGCTCCATATAATTGTGCAGGTATTCTTCTCTTGCATAAACCCCCATCATATCGCGGCAGATGTTTGCAATTTTGCGTGCCGACGTTCCGTTATTTTGTAACGGGGCAAGCCTTTTTAAATCATTAATATTAAAGTAAGAATGTACCTTTTTCCCAAGCGCCAGACCGACATAAACAACCGTTGAGTACTGGGTAATTAATTCGCTGCAATTAGCGATCATATGGTTCGTATTCCCCGACCGGTATATCAATGTACCTACAGGTGCATATTTCTTTATTTCGGCCTCTGCACGTTCAAAATTTTCGTTAGGGTGCAGTTTAAACAACAATTTCCTGCCATCGGCAATTTTCACGGCCTGTTTGATAAATGCGGGCCTGTTTTCGTACCTGAAAGTTTCGCGCATATCGGTAGTGGCTACCATAACATAGTCTTTATACGGAAAATCATTACTCAAAAACTGTTTGATGTTGTCGTAGTTGGGTATACCTGTAATTTTTATTTTGGCAGCATCTGTGCCCAATTTTATAAACTGATTTTTATACCCTTCAGATCCGGCACAATAAACATCACAAATGTTCGACGAACCATTTAATGATGTTCCTCCACTTAAAATTGGTGGTAATTTTAAAGCTTTCACAATGGCGCTTAATACGGTATACTTATCGGTCATTCCTTCCTGTACCCATATAGTTTTTACGTGCTGCATGCGTTTTGGAATATGTAAGTCGCTGCAATAAACTACCAGGTCATATTGATTTTTCAGGGCCCGATAGTCAATTTGAAGCCCATTAGCTTCCAAATATTTTTCTGAATTGATTTTAAACTGCCCTGCTAGGATGGTACCATCCAATAGCGAAGTATGTTTTATTAATTTATTTACAAGCGGCGAATCTGTAAATAATTGACTAAACCAGCAATCAAACTCACTAAGCTGCTGTGAAATGAGATGCATTTGAATAGTCTGGTTCATTGAACCGGTTATAAAGAGTATTTTTTTATTCATATAAAGCAATAGAGGGTATCTGAATAAACCATTGCAACATTCCAGTTACATACGAAGTAAATAAAATCATTTCAATCAAAATTCACCCGATTGTCAAAATCTACTATTTGACTAAACCAGTACATAGGTCAAAAATATATCGGGCTGACACTTGATTTTCCTTCAGAACAAAACAAGCCCCTTTGCAGGAGCTCGTATTGTTGCCAATTGATGTTTTGTATTAATTTACCGGAATTTCCTGCGATGTTTTTTGAGCTTCCGCATTTTTTGGTAGGTTAATAATTAACACACCTTCTTCCTGTTTGGCACTGATGTTTGTAACATCAACCTGGCCATTCAAATTCAGCATTCTTTCAAATGATTTTACAGGATATTCCTGTTTGCTAAAGTTTGGCAGGTTAGCCTCATCAACTGTACGGGTACCGCTGATGTACAAAATATCGTCCTGAACAGAAATTTTTATGTTCTCCTTAGCGTATCCAAGTGCATATACATAAACCTCAAAGTTGGTTTCGTTATCTGCAATATTTATTGGCAAATTGTATTTGGCCCTGCGAAAGTGCTCTCCTCTGAAATGGCCGTGGAAATGTCCGTGTTTCCCGTGTGCGTGGTGGCCGCAACCTTGTGCGCCCCTGCCTGAATTATGATCTCTAAACATTTTTATCTTTTTTAACGCGGGCTTTAATGCCTCGCTATTAGTGAAGACGGATAGTTTAGAAAATTACTTTAAAGAATTTTTTATTTTTTTGGAGGAAGATGATTGAAGAGGCAAAGCTATTAGAGATGACTGAGGAATTACAGCCGGTTGTTCCGTTTGCGCCACTCCTCTTTGAACGAAGAGCGGTCATTTTCGTCCATCCCCATTAGCTTCTCTTTTAAAAAGTATTTGGCGTTTCTTCCCTTGTTGCCAAAGTTAAAGCTGCTAAATAATACGCGGCATAAAATCATTAAACCCAGCGCTTGCCAATACGAAATTTTACTTAATTGGGTAACCTGCGGCAAAATAGCGTTCCATAATAGCATTACAGCTATGCTCAAAAGCAGAAATACAACTATACAGAAAATCAGATAAAAAAACTTGTGCCTCATACCAGCGGGTATATTTGCCTTAAAAGTATTAATAATCTAAAAATTCATTGTACAATTGTTGCAAACGATTGCGTAAATATTTTACAGCATATCCTTTTCTCGAAATAATAGTCTTTAAATTTTCGCCAGTTTCATCGGCAATTTGGCGTAGTGTTTTGTCTTCCAGCTCGTTCCAAACAAACACTTCTCTTTGTTTTTCAGGCAGTTCGTTTAAGGCATCAAACAATTCGTCCCAAAATAATTCCTTAAGGTAAACCGATTCAGGATCATTTTCATCTGTCAATAAAATATCAGCAAAATTATAATCGTCGCCTTCATCGTCATCAATCAGATCATCGATTAGCTGCTCCGTCCGTTTTCGTCCTTTGTCAATTATTTTATTCCGGGCCACTCTAAACAACCAGCCTTTTAAATGATCAATATCGTCCGTATCGGTTATATTGCTCAGCTGCAACCAAACATCCTGCAAAATATCTTCAGCATCAGCTTCGGTTGTAACTTTTCCACGTATAAAATTAAAAAGCCCTTTACCGTAATCGCCTACTGCCTTAATTATATTTTTAGATTTTTGAGTCATTCGTTAATTGTCCTTCATTAAAGAAGACGAATGAAGATTCAATTTACTTTAAAGCGATTACGTATCTCATTTCAATTTAAATGTTTAATATAACCAGGCGTTCCTACGGAACGCATAATTGAACATTATTTTTTTTCCTACCGACCAAGTGTTCCAATGGAACACGGGCGGGTTTAATTATTTTCTGTCCTTGGGCGAAGTCTGATTGGTTAATATTAGCCACCCAAATTGCATATACAATCCTCCACAAAACAAATACTCGTGTTCCATCGGAACACCTCGTCGGTAGAAAAAATAAAAAGATTTTTTTCGTTCCAGCGGAACGATTGGTGAATTTATATAAATTGCAGTCTATCACATTTAATTAATGGCAAACAGTTATACACAAATTCATATGCAATTTGTATTTGCAGTTAAATATCGTGCTGCGTTGATAGGAAATGAATGGAAAGAAAGACTACATCAATATATCACCGGCATCTTCCAGGAAAACGGCCACAAAATGCTTCAAATAAACAGTATGCCTGATCATATTCACATTTTTATCGGCATGCGACCAAACCAATCCATTTCTTCATTGATACAAAATGTAAAAACAGAAAGTAGTAAGTGGATTAAAACACAAAATGTATGCTCAAAGCCATTTGCCTGGCAGGAAGGATACGGCGCTTTTTCATATGCAAAAAGTCAGGTACCGGTTGTTGTACGCTACATTCAAAATCAGGAAGCTCATCATCAAAAAGAAACCTTTCTTGATGAATACAGAAAGTTTTTGACTGCTTTTGAAATTGATTGGCATGAACAATACATTTTTAAAGAGCCGGAATAACATTTTACCTCTACAAAGATTGCTAAATATTTTCAGAGCCCTTTATATAGGTAATTGGGATATTGGGCATTATTGTATTTTAGCAGAAATATTTCCCATTTATGTTTTTTTTATTTTCGAAGCTGCTTTTAATTTTCATCCTGCCCTTAACGTGGATTTTAACTTTTCTGATTGCCGGCTTAATTGCAAAACGTCTCAAACTAAAACAACGCTTTCTGATAACATCAGCCGTATTATTAGTCATTTTTTCGAATCCTTTTTTGTTTGATCAATTCGTAAATGTATGGGATATTCAACCTGTGCCTCTAAAAAATAATCACTACAGCTGTGTTATTGTGTTGGGCGGCTTTTCGAGCGACGACGCTAAAGGTAACGGCATGTTTAACGGCGCATCTGATCGATTTATTCAGGGGGTAAAGCTTTTTATTACCAGCAAAGCATCGCACATACTAATTTCGGGCGGAAATGGTAACCTGTTGGCCGATAATTTTAGAGAAGGCGACTGGGTAAAAACACAATTGCTGCAATTCAAAATACCGGATAGCTGTATTTTGATTGAGAATAAAAGCCGTAATACAATAGAAAATGCAGCTTTTAGCAAAATATTGCTTCAGAAAAATCATTTACAATCGCCCTATATTCTGGTTACATCGGCATTTCATATGCGCCGCTCATTAGGTATATTTAAAAAGGCAGGCATTGATGTTGCCCCATATCCCTGCAATTATATGAAAGGTAATGGAGGGTTTTCACTTGCTGAGTTTGTGCCCGATGCTTCCATATTAGGTAACTGGAATATTTATACTAAGGAAATGGTAGGCACATTGGTTAATTATTGCAGATAATTAACCTTGGCAATCAATCGTTTCAATTTCTGCTTAATTTAGGTATTTTGGCTGCCTCAAAAATATAAACACTTCCATTAATATAAAATGACTTATTGTTTAGGAATAAAAGTGAAAGAGGGTTTGCTGGCAATTGCCGATACCCGTATAACTTCTGGTACCGATACCACTATTAAAAAAAAGATTACGATTGAACAAAAAGATCACTTCTCGCTTTTTATTATGACCAGTGGCCTGCGCTCCGTTAGGGATAAAGCATTGGTATATTTTAATGAGCTGATGGAAACCAAGGAGTTTAATAAACTTTACAAAGCAGTAAACGCCTTTGGTGAACAGATAAAAAGAGTAGCGCTGGAAGATAAAGCTTCGTTAGAAAAAGCGGGGTTTAAATTTGACTTAAATACCATTATCGGCGGCCAGTTGCGGGATGATGAAGAGCACAAACTCTTTTTATTATACCCCGAAGGCAACTGGGTTGAGCTTGGCCAGGGTGCGCCTTATGTAATTATTGGTAATTCGGGTCACGGAAAGGCTATATTAAACCGTATATTAGACGAAGACTCAAGTTTAAAGCTATCCCTTAAAACAGGCTTCCTTTCTTTTGATTCAACCCGTGTAAGTTCAAATAATGTTGATTTCCCAATAGACGTAGCACTATATCGTAAAGACAGTTTTCATATTATTGAGAAACGCTATGAGAAAAAAGATCTGGAGTATATATCCACCCAATGGGATGAAGAATTGAGGGCTGCGCTCGATCACATATCAGAAGATTGGATGGATGATACCTTTAAAAAACTGGATTAAGTTTGTTAAAGGTTGAAAAGGTGTAAGGGCAGCCAGGATTTAATTGCTTTAAACATTAGTGGGGCCGAAACAATTAAACTCTTATAACATTTATAACCATATGAAATTTGACGTCTTCACTGCAATGGAATATAAGGCCGGGTCACCCGGGACCGTTATTTTAAATATCCACGCACTTAGAACGCCTCATCAAACAGTTATAAACGAAATATTTTCCATTGAACCTTATATAAAAGTTGAAGAGCTATCCTCAACTCAAATAGAAAACCGGCTGATACGTTTTGAAATTGAGGAAGCCGCATTAGTCAAAATAAACTATAAAGCTACCGTTGATACATTTTGCCAGATAAAGGACTTTGCCGGAGTTGAAGAAATTCCAGTAGCCCAAATGGACAGTTCAGTTTTACCATATTTGTATCCAAGCCGTTATTGCCAATCCGATAAATTATACAGGCTGGCCAATCACATGTTTGGGCATATCGAAAACCCTTTTGAAAAGGTACTTACCTTAACAGACTGGATCCACAAGAATGTACAATATCTAAGCGGATCAAGCAATTCGCAAACTTCTGCGTTTGATACGGTTACGGAGCAGGCAGGCGTTTGTCGTGATTTTGCTCATTTAGGTATTGCATTATGCCGTGCATTAACCATCCCGGCAAGATATTTTACGGGCTATGCTTATCATTTAAAGCCTGCTGATTTCCATGCCTGTTTTGAAGCGTATATTGGCGATGATTGGGTATTATTTGATGCTACCCGGCTTGTACCGCTCAATGGCCTGGTTAAAATAGCATCCGGCAGGGATGCTGCTGATACCGCCTTGGCCAATATTTTTGGTGACGTTACCTTTAACTCCATGATGGTGAGCTGCGAAGTTGCAGAAAATGACTTTATACCATTTTACTACGAACAATCCTTATTAAAGGGCTTATCGTATCTGTAGTTATTAAGAAGATTGTTTAAAAGACGTAAACGAAAAATTTGACGCCGCGGGCAGATTCGAACTGCCGTGAAGGGTTTTGCAGACTCCCACCTATCCTCTCGGTCACGCGACTTTAAAAAAAACTATTTAATCACTTATCCGGGACCAGAGGTGGAGGGTTAATTTATCTTTCTTCGTGTTAGCGGAGCAGGAGTTAGCACCTTTTTGTTTAGCCCGGAGTCTATAGTCTTTAGTACTAAGTCATAAAACGACTTTGAACTGCCGACTCAAGACTTTTGACTTGAAACACAGGTTGCTAAGACTTCAAAGGGCCTTTCCCTCAGTCTTTCTGGATAAGTATATATAAAGAACGATTGTTGATGCAAACATAAAGATAAATTCTATAATTCCTATAGATTTTATATTATTTATTGCAACTAAAATATAAATTACTGTAAAACAATTAGTTAATTTTACATTTGGGCATATATTTTCTTAAACAGGTTTAACCGGACTACCAGTCCAATCTGTGCCGGGAGATAATCGTTCGCCTTTCATTACTAATGATAAAGCTTCAATATTGGTATCATCGCCTAATTCACTATCATATAAAATAATAGTTCCTGAGCCTATACTGCTCCTCGCTCCTATTTTTACTGAACCAACTTTCATTACCCTATCTTCAAACAGGTGCGTTTGCGGACCGCAGTCAGCATTCAGTGCGGCATCGTCACAAATAGTTACCATATCAAATTCGGTAATATCAGTTGTATTCATAAATACCCGTTTACCTATTTTTACCCCAAGTAGACGCATAAAAATGGGTAGCCACGGCGTTCCCTGCAAATATTCCAGCAAAAACGGAATAGATAAAGCTTCGTAAGTTGATGTGATTGCCTCACTTCGCCAAACATTCCAGCTCCACATGGGCCTTTGCTTTGGCTTATACTTGCCGATAAACACCCATTTTAAGAATACAGTGAGCAAAAACGCAGGTATCCCCATATAAAACAGATAGTAAAAAGGGAAATACAGAATGATTTTCCATAACGGTTCATCAACCACGAGGTCGTGCCCGTAAGCTATAAATAGAATAGAGCAGCAAATAATAGCGCTCTCAGGCAGTATGATGCGGATAAACTCAACAATACCCCGGGCCAGTTTTCTAGCGAATTTGGGGTGGATGGTCAGCTCCGGCGGAAAAGGGTTACTTTCCTGTCTTCTAGGCAACGGAATAGCTGGCGAACCAAACCAGTCTTTAGCTTCATTAGCATCCATCTGGGCCTTATCTGGCGGTGTTGATAATACGCCGATGAGCATATTGCCATTTAAGTGGTACCCCTGCGGTATCAATGCACTATTGCCAACAAAGCTGTTGCTTTCAATGGTCGTCTTTTCCAATATTAATTGCTGAGCCCTTACATCTGCTTCGCCCAGCGTTACAGCATCAGCAACAAAGGCGCCATTACCAATTTCCAACAGCGGATGGGTTACACTGCTTGCGGTTGATATTTCAGTATCCTTGCCAATTTTAGCGCCTAAGGCTCTGAAAAAGCTTGCTACATAAACCGTAGCATAAATAGGGTGCAAAACAATGAGACTTAATGACATCAATTGATCAGCAAACCATTTACGCACATAAAACATACTATAAATAGGATATTTGCCGGGCTTTACGCCTCGTTGCAAAAGCCGGGTAAGTAAAACTGTTTCAGCAGCAAAAAGAATAAAATAAACCAGGGCAAGCAAAGGAGCGCCTACCATATAAGTAAAATCATAATCGTCCGCGGCATTATCCAATTTATTTATGGTGATGATAGTTGGCAATAACGGCAGCAGAATAATGAAAGGAAAAATCATGATTGATAAAATGAATATCAATTTATATTTCCTGCGGGTATAGGTCGATACCGCCAGCGGCTGCGGCAAGTCATCTATGTTTTTCTTTTCTTTAAACTGAGCGGGGCTGCCCTGCCATACTTCACCAGCTGCAATAGTTTTACCGGCTTGTAAAAAGCTCAAGTCCTGTATTTCACTCCATTCGGCCATATGGCTATCACCCGAGATAATAGAGCTGCTGCCTATGTAAGCATGATCGCCAAGTGTTATTGGGCGCAGTTTCAACATTCCGTCTTCTACAAAGGCATTATTCAAGCTGGTCTTCGAGCTGATGCTTACATCGCTGCCTATGGTAATTAAATCTTCGGCACCAAAAGTAAAATCACTAATCTGGGCGTCAGGAGCAATTTTCATCCCAAGTAAACGCAAATAAGCTGGATAAAGTGGAGTGCCATTTAAAAATTGTGCCGGTAACAGCCGCTGCATGTTTTTAACAAACCACCACCTAAAATAATAGGCTCCCCATAATGGATAATCACCGGCTTTCATTTTACCAATAACCAGCCATTTGGTGGTTATACATAAAACAGTAAATATGGGTGGTATCAGCGAAAACAAAGCTAAAGACGTTAAGATAGAATAAAGCACGTTGCTTGTTTCCTGATCAACATAGTAATACCCCAGGTACGGGATAAATATCTGGAAAGCAAATAAGCCATAAATCACCAGCAGCGCAACGGTTTGTGCCGCCCAGCAGGCAATGTGCCGTAATACCGGTATTTTATTAAAAACACGTTTGGGCTTTGGTTTAGTTTCGGCCCTTTTGCTCCAAACATCTATCAAATTGCTAAGTGGCCGGTTAATATAAACATCCTTAAGCGAAGCATTGGGCAAACCAGCATCCCGGCGCAATTGCGATACAAAACCGGCAGCCAATAAAGAATGCCCGCCCAGATCAGTAAAAAAGTCCATCGAAGGATCAATTGTTCTGTTAGGAAAAGTTTTGTGTAGTACGGCCATTATCCTGTCGGGAACAGCTGCATTTAAATCAAGTGTTTCGGCTGCTGCATTCTCGTCAAAGGTTAATGATTCGGGCACCGGCAGTGCCTTGCGATTAATTTTACCGCTTGGCATACGGGGCATTTCGGGCAGCACTATTATGGTACTCGGTATCATATAGGAAGGTAGCCCCTTTGAAAGTTCGGCTCTGAAAACGTTTTCCTCTATATAGGCCAACCCTTCTGTAACTACATAACCAACCAGGTACTCCTGTCCCGCAGTATCTTTTTTTACTGCAACCGCAGCAGAACGCACCCCTGCAATTTCATTCAATTTTGATTCGATTTCGCCCAGTTCAATTCTATAACCGCGCAGTTTAATCTGGTCGTCAAGACGACCATGCATATCAACACTACCGTCTTTATTAACCACTGCAACGTCTCCGGTTCTATAAACCACCTTGCCTGGCAGTTGCGCAAGCGAAACCGGCTTCGGAACAAATTTTTCCTTAGTAAGCTGCGGCAACTTAACATAACCGGACGACACACCAGGCCCAGTTATAACCAGCTCACCTGCTTCGCCCATAGGGAGCAGATTCATTGCCTCATCAACAACAGCAAGATTGTAATTAGGCAATGGCTGCCCAATAATGATGGCATCACCCGCTTTCAATGCCGCCATTGTAGCTGTTACAGTGGTTTCTGTTGGACCGTAGCTATTAAAAAACTGCATGCCTTCTTTGGCCCATTTAGCAAGTACTTGTGGGGTGCACGCCTCGCCGCCGGCATTTACCAGTCGCAATGACGGTAAGCTATCTTCCATAACCGCTAAAAGGCTTGGCACAGCATGTAAAATAGTTATATGCTGTTTTTTTAAAGTGTCTGACAATTCATCAATAGCCTTGGAAGTAGTGTTATCAGCCACCCACAAGGTAGCACCGGCAAAGTAGCTAATCCAGGTTTCTTCGCACCACATATCAAACGATACAGAAAAACCCTGATAAACTTTGTCAGTTGCATTAATCTGTAAAATTGTTTGTTCTGACCGAACCAAATGGCAAATTTGTTTATGACTGATAGGAATTCCTTTGGGTTTACCAGTACTGCCGGAAGTATACAGTACATAAGCACAATCATTCGGCGTGGGGCCAATTTTTAATCGCTGCAATTGAGTTTTCAAATCGCTGTCTGACGCGGGCATTAATGGCACTTTAAGCATCGGACAGGTTACATTTAACTGCTGCATGCTAAAGCAGCCGGCCGCCCCTACTTCCTGCAAAATTACTTCCACACGTTCTGCAGGTATTTCCCTATCGACAGGAACATATGCCGCACCCGATTTGGCAATGCCTAAAATAATGGCATGTAATTCAAGTCCCCGCTGCCACCAAACGCCAACACTGGCATTACGGCCAACGCCTTTTTGATTCAGATATAAAGCAATTGCGTCACTCCAGTTATCCAATTCGGCATAAGTAAGGCTCTGGTCGTGGAAAACAAGGGCGGTTTTATATGTAAATTCCTGCGCTGATTGGCTAAACAACAACGGCAGGGTCTCTTCTTTTATCAGGTCCGGACGATCAGCGCCAAGAACAATGCTCAATTCATTCATAAATAATACTCAATTCTGCAGATCAGGTTTTGGACAAACAATATTACGTCCAATTCTGCAAATTGTTTATACAGCTTAGATGTATAAAATAATATTAGTTTAATTTTCGCTCGTATTATTTAGTAACGACCGGCCATCAACCACAATAAATTTTAAAAGCTAAACCATTCACCCATTCAAATGTTCACTGAATGAATCATTTTTAATAAAATAATTATTTTTATCGAGAGATAACAGCATCTTGCATCATGAAAAAAATATTTCTTTTTTTTTGCCTAACCTTAATGTCTGCTGCATTTGCATTTGCCGATACGGTAACCGTTGCGCTTAACCATTTTGTTGTAAAAGAAAACCCTTTCGCCGCCGATGAAGTGGCGGTAGTGGCAACCGATTCTCTTGGCAATATTCGCGAAAATGTAACTGGTGTTTTCAATTTTACGATGAATGGATTCCAGGAAGAACTCAATTTTGAAAAAGGCACTGCATTTTACAGGCATAAAATAGAACAATCGACCTTCTTATATGCCAAACACCAGGATGATAATGGCACTCATGGCATTTTGTACTACATCTACAAACATGATAATAAGCTAACTCCGTTTCATATTAGCTGGGTATTATTACTGGCCATTCCATGCGGACTGTTTTTAATAGCTTATATGTTTAAGCGCTTCATCATTTTTGCGATAATCATTTTTGCCATTTTTGTTTATTTCAACTATCATCATGGCTTAAGTATTCCCATGTTTTTTGAAAGTGTTATTGACGGATTGAAGAATATTTTTTAGCAGAGTTATTGGCAAAATATTTTCATACAGGAAACAAATGAACAGATGAAGATTTGGAGCCCGTGAGCACTGAATCAATAACTAAGCACTTGCTTTTAACGACATCATTAATCCTACATAAAAGATCAATTAGAGTGCTGCATCACAAGGGTTAAGCAAGTGACATATGTTGAGCTCTGGCTGGTTAAGGTAAAAGAGAAAACTACGTCTCCATAAACCCCATACTGTCAATTAATTAAAATACGTTTTTCGTAAAATTCGCATCACTTTTTAATCAAAAATTAAACATTTTGTAAAAGTTAAAATCTTTTACTTTTTAATTTTTTTCATAATGATATAATCTTTAAATTAGCATTATCATGCTAAATGTTATCAATTATGGAAAAATTAATAATATTCAGAATGTTTCTTTGCTTCCCGTTATTTGGCTCAATATTACCTGATATAGGTATTTGGTTGTCTAGCCGGACTGAAACAATCCCGCTAATTCACCTAATTATTGAAACGACATTATTGATTTCTGTAGTCATTTGTTCAATAAGGATTTACATCCTTAAAAAGAAGAACGACAGCACAGTTTTAGAGAATGATTGATTAATTCTAAATTTCTTGCAGGCAGTTAAATTGTCTTTACCACGGCTGCATCAGGCCCTTTAAATTAAGAACCTGTTTTGTGCACGGTAAATATGTTCAGTTTTTTTGCTGTAATCCTGATGGCTTTGTTACGTCGTAACGCAGTAGCTTTGCCGTTTTGATAGCCTTCCAGTCCGCTGCCAGCTAAAGTAGTTACAGCGCCGGCGGGGGTTATTTTACGGATCAGGTTATTATTTGCATCAGCAACATAAACATTACCGGCTCCATCTACAGCTATTCCGGCCGGCCCGTTAAAGGAAGCGGCCGTACCTGTACTGTCCGCAGCCCCAGCTTTACCGTTACCTGCAAGCGTGCTTACCGTCCCATCTGTTGTAATCTTCCTGATCAGGTTATTAACCTCATCGGCTACATACAAGTTGCCGGAGGCATCAACTGCAACACCACTGGGGTAATAAAACGTTGCCGAAGCCGCAGGGCCATTTAACGCGCCCGGCGACCCTGTGCCCGCAAAAATATTTACAACACCTGCCTGATTTATCTGCAATATATTATTATTGATATAACCGGCTACATATACATTGCCCGCAGCATCCACAGCTACTCCCGTAGGATTATTAAAGTTTGAGGTGGTATCAGTAATGCTGCCAGCAAAAGTGCTTACTACGCCAGCTTTTGATATTAATCTTATCAAATTATTACCGGCATCAGCAACATACAAATTACCAGAAGCATCAAGTGCAAGCCCTGTGGGGTAATCAAAAGTAGAGCTGGCCCCCGGGCCATTTACAGCACCTGTTGTATCGCCACCTGCAAGAGTTGTTACTGCGCCTACAGGACTAACTTCCCTTATTAAGCTATTGCCTGCATCGGCAACATAAACATTCCCGTTTGCATCAACCGCAACTCCGCTTGGCCGGTTGAAGGAGGCATTCTCGCCGGTGCCATTTACATTACCCTGTATCCCGCTGCCTGCAAGTGTGCTTACTACTCCCTGGGGTGTAATTTTGCGAATCATGTCGTTACCATAATCAGCCACATAAACATTGCCAGCTGCATCTACCGCTACGCCGGCAGGACTATAAAAGGAAGGCAGGCTATCAAGGTTACTGGTGCTATCACTATTGGATGATTTGGTATAGGTTGTATTAGGGGGGATAGTTTTTTTTGTGCAGGCCTCAATCATGCATCCTATTAAAAAAATCAGTATAGTGCTGTACACTAATTGCTTTACGGGAGATAATTTCATTTATAATAGGGGTTATGTGATAAATTTAATCCGGCAAGATTGTTTTTAACGTTGATTTTGGAAAATTAGTTTGTCGCTTTTTTAATCCGTCGGGTTGAGCCGACGGTTATCATCATATTTAACTTCTTTTAAATTAGTATAAATATCAAATAGTCATTCTAAAAAGGCATTCCTATACCAAAATTAAGCTGTAAAAAATTGTAAGTATCGCCACTGTTGGTTGCTTCGTAGTTTGCTTTAAAGGCCCCTGAATGGAATAGCTCACTAAAATGATCAATAAGTACCCACTGGTCTGAACCATTAAATTGTGGGTCTTTAAATTTAAGTGCCGCATCCAAACGAAATACAAAAAAGCCGAGGTCAAACCTTAATCCCGTACCTATATCCATTGCCGATGATTGCAAAATATTATCGAACCTAAATTCAACATTAGGGTCGTTAGGCTGTTTGTTTAAGCGCCATATATTACCTGCATCAATAAAAAACGCACCTTTCAATTTTGATCCGAAAAAATTATCGGCCAATTTATACCGGTATTCCAGGTTTGAAACCAGTTTAACTTCACCAAACTGATCAAGATATTTTAACCTGGTACGTACAGAATCAGCACCCGGACCTGTTCCATAAAAAGTGGCCCTGTTAAATTGGCCCGGCCCCAGCGTACGCGGCAGCCAGCCACGCATATCATTAGCGCCACCGGTATAAAATTCCTTTTCAAATATCCAATTGCTGGTATTACTGTTGCCATACGGAACCCCAATACCGGGGTTTATCCTAAATATAAGCTGCCGCTCTCCGCCCAAGCTATGGTAAACGCGAAAATCAAATTCAGTTTTTACATACTGTGCAAAAGCGCGGCCCGCAAACGTTCGCGCGCCTGAAGTATCCCGCGGCGTATTGAAAATTTTGCTGAGAAGGGCAAGCGTATTACCACCGACATCCAAGTTACCCCGAAAGTATACGAAATTTGAATAGGAGTTGAGCTCAATGGCATTATACTGATAGGTGTATTGACTGCCTGATGTAAAAATGGTGCGGCCAATCAAATAGCTATAGGCATACAGATTTTTTGACAATAATTCTTCCTCGGCGGCGGGGTCAATAACTCCCCGCGAAAATTCAATATCGATAGGCGTTATTGTATGTAGTTTACGGGCTGTTTCAGCAAAATCATAGGTTATTGAATTAACTATACTGGTTCGTTGTACGAGGCCTTTTTCATAAAACAACTGGTAATTACTTGAAAACGTAGTATGCGGTACGCCGTATTTCCCGGGCAGTGCAAAATCAAAAGGCGAGATAATAAGCGGATATATCAAACTCGCCCCTAACCGGAGATCCTGGTTTTCTATGCTGCCCGGGTCTGTTTTATTGTTTGCATTATCAAACAAAACGCTCCAGTTAGCTTTTATCTGCAAAATGGCGGCACTATTTAACACATTACGATCGGTAAAGGTATTGCCTAGGTTGTAGCCATACTGGCCCGAGTTAAAAAGAAACTCTCCCTCTACACGGTCTGACATTCGCTTTAACGGCACAATATCTATTTTGGAGTCTAACCGGTTTGTACTATCAGGAAGCTTTGTATAAATTGGATTGGGTACATTTCTGAATACATTTAACTCAGACAATCTTGACGTTGTAAGCGACTGCTTATCAATATCATACAACTGACCCTTACGCTGAAAAATATAGGTAATAACCGGCCTCGGTTTAAACTTATGCGAATAATCGACAAACCTGAATTGAGAATCAACCTGTATAGTATCGGCTTTGCCGACAGTACGGCCCGCGCTGTTAGAAATGGTTATGAGCGTATTATTTATGGTATAAATAGGATGAGCGGGTTTATCTATAGGATTATCAATAATCATTTTTACATCAACCACGCTGCTCATAAAAGTTGAGTCATACGTAAAGTTGATGTACTGACGATAAAAATCATAATAACCGTTTCGCTTCATTATCATATAAAACTCGTCCCGGTCATAAGCCAAACTATCTGTATCAAAACGCCCTCCAGGCTGAACATGCGAAAACCTGCGGCGGTTAACCATGTACAGACTTTTTACCTTTTTGTCATAAATAGAATCCTCCAATTTACGTATCCTGAACATCGGCCCTTCTGTAGCCGTAAATATAAGTTCCGCTTTTTTCTTTTTTATGGCGATTGAGTCAGCTACTTTAGCTTTCAGATAACCCTTATTCTGCAAAAACTGTTCAATCTGCAATCGGGAAAACTCAACCAGGGCGCTGTCAAGTATAGCAGGAGGCTCACCGATATCCCGCTTACCGTTTTTACTGAACAAATAATAAAACTGAAGATTAATAACATTATTAGGCTGTTGCCCCTTATCAACATAAGTTACAGCCGCTTCCGAAAACTCTTTATCAACACCCTTTATGGTAATTTTTCTGACGAGGGACTGGCTGCCATTTAGTCGGCGCGTTAAACTGCAACCCGAAACCATAATGAGCAGAAGAATACTTAATATTGTAAGGCGGTAACCATCAGGTTTAATATATGCTTTCAAAATCTCAAATCAGTTTATTAAAGTCCTTACAACATAAAAAGGAGCGCACAGAAAATGGCCTTTTTTTGGTTGAAGGTTATAAATCAGTCGTTGAATTTATTAATTCTCCTTACCAAATTGAGGCTGTTTATCATACAGCGTCATTCGACCCAAAAATGCTGAAATTATCCCGAAAAATAAACTTAAGTGAAATTTCTATTACAGATATTGAAAAAATCAGCAGTTTAAAAACCCCTCAGGATATAATTGCTGTTGTTAAAATACCTGCCTGGCCCACATTAACCAACGTTCAGCTTAAACAAAAGTTTTCGTTGGTGCTGGATGGAATACAGGACCCGGGTAATATGGGCACCATTATCCGCACGGCCGATTGGTTCGGCATTAATCACATTATTTGTTCGGATGATACGGTAGACGTATATAATCCCAAGGTAGTACAGGCCAGTATGGGTTCGCTTTCGCGCATAAACGTTCATTATGCTAATTTAACAGTGGTTTTACCGCAAATAGGCCTGCCCATTTTTGGAGCTATGCTAAATGGCGACAACATTTATACTACCGACTTTGGAGCAGAAGGCTTAATTGTTATGGGCAATGAAGGTAACGGTTTAAGGCCTGGTGTTGAGCAATTAATTAACAAAGTAATCACCATTCCGCGCATTGGGAAAGCCGAATCGCTTAATGTTGGTATAGCTACTGCGTTATTTTGTTCAGAAATAAATAGAAAATCGTACAAATAATATTGCCAGCAAATAAATATTTACTATTTTTGCAGCCTTGAAAAAGGGTCGGGTGGCCGAGTGGCTAGGCAGAGGTCTGCAAAACCTTTTACAGCGGTTCGAATCCGCTCCCGACCTCAAGATTAAAAACATTAAAATAATAACACCATGGGCGTTACTCGTTTAAAAAGAAAAGATAGGAAAAACAAAACTACTTCCAGGTTAGAAGTACAATTTTTGAAACTGGCTACCAACCTTGAGCCAGGAAGCCGTTCTGCTGAAAAGAAAGACAGCCAGATAGCAAAAAACAATGCAGCTTTAGCTAAAGCAGTTGCAGCAAAATAATTCCCTTATAAAGGATATTTAATTTGCTTTTAATGATATATAAATCCCGTTGGATGATTCCTGCGGGATTTTTTTGTTGGCTGGACTAAGATGTCTGAACCAAGGTTTACAGGATTAGTAAGATTACAAGATGCATTTTTTGTCTGGACTAAGATTTATATGATTTTCAGGATTGTAAGATTGCTATAAGCAACCTATCCTAAAATCAAAAAAATTCTATAAATCCTAGTTCTAGTCTTTATCCGCCAATATCTTTTTATTAATTCTTTTAATCAGCCCCGGCCCTTCATAAATAAACCCGGTATAAAGCTGAATCAATGAGGCGCCCGCATTCAGTTTTTCAATAGCGTCTTCCGCCGAATGTATGCCCCCTACTCCAATAATTGGAAACGCTCCGTTTGATTTCTCTGACAGATATTTGATTACCTCCGTTGAGCGTTGCGTTAAAGGCTTACCACTCAATCCACCCATCTCATTTTTAAAGCTATCTTTTGATATTAAGTCTTCTCTGCTAATAGTAGTATTAGTAGCTATAATCCCTGCTATGCCGGTTTTCTGAACAATTTCAACAATGTCATCCAACTGCTCATTGGTTAAATCAGGTGCTATTTTCAATAAAATTGGCCTGCTTATTCCGTTTTTTAAATTACGTTGTTGCAGCGTATTTAACAGCTCCATCAAAGGTTCTTTTTCCTGCAGCGCTCTTAGTCCCGGAGTATTGGGCGAGCTCACATTCACCACAAAATAATCTACTACGTCAAACAGCCTGTCAAAGCATTTAATATAGTCGCTTACCGCATCTTCATTAGGCGTAATCTTATTTTTGCCGATGTTACCGCCTATAATTAATTTCTTTTGTGCACCCATAGCATTTTTACGAAAAGCAGCTAACCGCTCGGCAACAACATCAACTCCTAAATTGTTAAACCCCATACGGTTTATTAAGCCTCCATCGGCCGGTAGCCTGAACATGCGGGGCTGCGGATTACCCGGTTGCGGTAAAGGAGTTACAGTACCCACTTCAACAAAGCCGAAACCAAGATTGGCCATCTCGCCCATCATTTCTCCATTTTTATCGAAACCGGCGGCGAGACCAACAGGGTTTTTAAACTTCAGGCCAAAAACTTCTTTTTCAAGCTGTGGATGTTTAACATCCCAAATACTCCGGCTCAACGCAGCGCCGCCCGGAAAACGATTAAATCGTTTCAAATTAGCGGTTACAAAATAATGCACCCGTTCCGGATCGAACTGAAATAATATGGGCTTTATTAAAGAATACATGGCTGCGAAGTTACTTTTTTTGGTTCATAATTGGTAACCGGTTCATAGTTGATGGTTCATAGTTCATAACAGACACTAAATCCATTTGTAACAAATTGGTAAACTAATTTGATGATATAAAAGAATATCTATATTAGCTTTATTGTCATAGCATCGCTTCTTCTATGAACCATCAACTATGAACCAATATAAGCCATGAATCCTAAAAACACCCGTCGTAATTTCATCAAAAATACTGCTTTAGGTACTATTGCAGCACTGGCACTGCCCGAAATTGTTTCGGCCGCGCTTATTACCGAAAATACAAGAAAGATAAACCTGGATAAAGATGATGTTATACTTTTTCAGGGCGATTCTATTACGGATTGGGGGCGTGATCAGTCCAAATCAACACCCAATAATACCAGTGCCCTGGGCAGCGGCTATGTGCTGCACGCGGCGGGCCACCTGTTATTGGAAAATCCGGGTAAAAACCTTCAAATTTATAATAAAGGCATTAGTGGCAATAAAGTATATCAGCTGGCAGCGCGTTGGGATGCAGACTGCCTGACTTTAAAGCCAAATGTATTAAGCATACACATAGGTGTTAATGATTTTTGGCATACGCTTACCAATGGCTACACAGGAACTATTGATACCTATATTACCGACTATCATAAACTGATTGACCGCACCAAACAGGCTTTACCAAATGTAAAATTGATTATTTGCGAGCCATTTGCCACAAAAGGTGTAAAGGCTGTTGACGATAAATGGTACCCTACCTTTGATCTTTTCAGAAAAGCGGCCCGTGATATTGCCAGAGAATATAAAGCAGCATTTGTTCCCTATCAATCGGTATTTGATAAAGCTCTTGAATTGGCTCCCGCAAACTATTGGAGCCTTGATGGTGTTCACCCCAGCATAGCAGGTCAGGCGCTAATGGCAAAAACATGGATGGCAGTTGTTAGTTAAAGAGATAAAAGATTAGCGATTGGAGATTAGTTTCTCGGTTAGATGTCAAAAAACTATTCTCTGATCAACTAATCTCTAATCTCCATTTTAAGGCTTCGCCTTAAAATCGTATCTTTGCGCCCAAATGATTGCTATTAATAACCTTACGTTCGAGATTGGTGCAAGAGCCTTATATGATGAAGCTAACTGGCATATAAAACCGGGAGAAAAAATTGGCCTTATTGGTGCCAATGGTACCGGTAAAACTACCCTTTTAAAAATCATTGTAGGCGATTATAAGCCTACATCGGGCACTATATCCATGGCGAAGGACCTAACCATCGGTTACCTTAACCAGGATTTGCTATCTTACTCATCTGATAAAAATATTCTGCATGTGGCTATGGAAGCTTTTGAGCGCCAGAACCAGTTGCATGATGAGATAGAAAACCTGTTGAAAAAACTGGAAACAGACTATACCGATGACTTGCTGCACAAACTAAGCGACAAACAGCACGAGTTTGAGGCGCTCGACGGTTACAACATTGAATATAAGGCGCATGAAATTTTAGCCGGTTTAGGTTTTAGTGATGCTGACAGTCATCGTAAACTGAGCGAATTTTCGGGCGGATGGCGCATGCGCGTGATGCTTGCTAAAATTCTGCTGCAGGCACCTGATATTTTGTTACTGGATGAGCCTACCAACCACTTGGATTTACCTTCCATACAATGGTTGGAAGATTATTTGAAAGCTTTTGAAGGCGCGGTAATTATTGTATCGCACGATAGATGGTTTTTAGATAAAGTAATTAACCGTACTGTTGAATCGCGTAAAGGAAAACTTACTGTTTATGCAGGCAATTATTCTTTTTATTTAGAAGAAAAAGCACAGCGTGAAGAAATTCAGCGCGGTGAGTTTAAAAACCAGCAATCAAAAATAAAACAGGAAGAACGTTTGATTGAGCGTTTCAGGGCAAAGGCATCAAAAGCAAAAATGGCCCAGTCGCGTATCAAAGCATTGGATAAACTGGAACGTGTGGATGATGTGGATGACGACAACCCATCTGTAAACTTCGCCTTCCGTTTTACAAAACAATCGGGCAGGCACGTAGTAACATTAGAAAACATCACCAAAAAATACCCGGCGCTTGATATTCTTGATAACACCGAAGCCGTAATTGAAAAAGGCGATAAAATTGCCTTAATTGGTGCTAACGGTAAAGGTAAATCAACGCTGCTGCGAATCATTGCTGCTGCTGATAAAGAGTTTACCGGCAAAGCCGAAACCGGCCACAACGTATCACAAACATTTTTCGCGCAGCACCAACTGGAGGCATTGCATTTGGAACATACTGCTTTGCAGGAGTTACAATCTTTCGCTCCAAAACATTCAGAAACTGAACTTCGTACCATTTTAGGATCATTCCTGTTTACTGGCGACGATGTATTTAAAAAGATCAAAGTATTATCCGGAGGTGAAAAATCGCGGGTGGCATTAGCTAAAGCACTTACTGCCGATGCAAACTTCCTGGTACTGGATGAGCCCACCAACCACCTTGACATTGCATCAGTAAATATATTAATACAGGCTTTACAACAGTTTGAAGGCACTTTCATCGTGGTATCGCACGATAGGTATTTCCTTGATAATATTGCCAACAAGATCTGGTTTATTGAGGATCATAAAATTAAACAGTACCCAGGCACTTACGCCGAGTTTGATGTTTGGAATAACAAACGCAAGCTCGATCAAAAAGCTGCACCGGCTGCTCCTGCTCCTCAACCTAAAAAGGAAGAGAAAAAAGAAGCTGCCCCGGCAAAACAACCATCTGAAAACAAGCATCAGCAGTTAAAAAAACTCAACCATGATTTGGCTAAAATGGAAGAACAAATTGCTGAACTTGAAAAAACAATAAAGCAGCTGGAGGTTCAATTAGCAGACGAAAAACTGTACAATGATCTGAAAAAGATGAAAGAGATGAACAGTAGCTACGACGCAAAGAAAATGGAGCTAGGCCACATCCAACTCAAATGGGAGACACTAGCCGAACAGATTATGGAGCTGGAAGCATAATCACCATAATAATATTAAAAAAATCTCCCCAACCCGGGGAGGTTTTTTTTTGAGTAAATACGCTTGTAAATTAAATTGCGTTAATTGCAATAACATAATTATATGAGAAAGATTTATTTCCTTTTTTTATTACTGTTTATTACTGCCAAAACCTTTGCTCAATCAGCCTATGATAACAATGTTTTTCAGGCCAATATAAAAAGCATTGAATTTTATAATAAAATACAAAAGGATTCATTCCCGGTAATTACTTTGGGGTCGGCTGATAAGCTTTTACTGGCGTTTGATGATTTGCAGGGTGGCTCTAAAAACTTCAGTTACACCATTGAACATTGTGATATTAACTGGAATTCATCTAATCTTTCTACAGCAGAATATTTAAAAAACTATGCTGATGATAGAATAACCGATTTCAGCTATTCAACAGCAACGGTTCAGAAATATACCCACTATCAAATCAGATTACCCAATCAAAATATCGCTCCAAAAATATCAGGCAATTATATTTTAAAGGTTTATGAGGATGATGATCCAACCAAATTGATATTGACCCGCAGGATGTATGTTGTAAGTCCCCGGGTAGCTATAAGTGCTGAAATTGTTCAATCAGGAGATGTATCTACAAGGGCAAGCAATCAAAAAATTAATTTCACGCTGGATTATGGCAGTTTACGGGTTCAAAACCCCGGTAATGATATCCGCACGGTTATCATGCAAAATGCGAGAAATGAAACTAGTCAGTTAAACGCTCAGCCAACTTACATACAAGGCACCAAACTGATTTATAATGATATTACGCTGAATGATTTTCCGGGAGGAAATGAATTCAGGCATTTTGATACACGTACATTAAAACTAAATTCCGAACGCATCCTACACATCACTCGCAGTGATACAGCCAATAACATTCTTTTGCTGACAGATCCCGACAGAAATGAACCTAATTATTCATTTCAATACGATTTAAATGGCCGCTTTTTTATCATTAACCAGGATGGAACCAACCCGCGTATAGATGCCGATTATGCACATATGTACTTTACCCTTTCTACAAAAAAATCGCCTAATGATGGCGCTCCCTATATTGTAGGCCAGTTTAATGCATATAAAATAGACGATAACAGTAAAATGAACTTTGATGCTGTAAACAATAGATTTGCGGCCAGCATTTTATTAAAGCAAGGTGTTTATGACTATACCTATGTATGGGTTGATAAGGCCGGCAAACAGGATGACACTGCTTTGGAAGGCAGTTTTTTTCAAACTGAAAATAATTATCAGTTACTGGTGTATTACCGTCCCGCAGGTGCTCGCTGGGATGAACTGGCAGGCTATATTTTACTAAATACGGTGACTAACAATAAGGCAAATTAAGTTAGGGCGCTTATTATTTGCAAAGCAATCAATTTCACTTATTTATCGTATTTATTTTTCAATAACCAATTGATAAATAAATATTTATGCTATTTTCGTTGAAATCCTAAAAACTTTTCGGATAGTTATTTGATTATAATCTATAAAACATAATAACCTTTGAAAAACTTATACCATTGGAACGATTTGGCCGCATAGCCCTCAAAACTATTCTCTGGATAATTGCCAGTGTCTTATTTCTTATACTGCTCATTGTAGTCCTGATTCAAATACCCGCAGTTCAAAATTTCGCAAAAAACAAAGCAGTTACTTTTATTCAGGGAAAAATTCATACCAAAGTTAAAATAGGCCATATTTCTCTGGGTCTTCCTAAGCTGATTGTTTTGGAAGATGTTTATTTTGAAGATCAAAAAAAGGACACGCTTATAGCCGGTGAGAAATTAAAAGTCGATATCAGTTTACTTAAGCTACTTAATCATAAAGTAGAAGTCAACGAAATTGATCTGGAGGGTATCACAACAAATATCAACCGGAGTGCCGACAGCGTTTTTAATTTTGATTACATCATCAAAGCTTTCGCCGGGGAGCAAAAAAAACCTGTAAAGCCAACTGATACTTCATCAACCATGAAGTTTTCTATTGATAAAATTTTTCTGGACAGGATAAACGTTTCCTACAAAGACGCGATTACCGGCAACGATATTAAATTGATACTTGGCCATTTTGACACCCATATTAAAGACTTTGATATGGACAAAATGAAATTTACTATCCCCAAAATTACTTTATCGGGTATCGACGCCCGTATTATTCAAAGCCCTGTTGCGGCCAACGGTGCCAAAATAGTACCGGTTGATAGTACCACCAAACCCATCAACATGATCCTTAATTTGGGTACAATTGACGTTTCAAAAGTAAAGATTGATTACCACAGCAATAACATGACCACCCAGGTTGGGTTGGGCAAGCTTTTGATTGAGATGGATAAAATCGACCTGAAAAATCAAAACGTTAGAATTAAAAGTATTGAGCTGAATGACACTAAAGCCTCGCTTGCTTTCGCTCAACCTCAATCTGTTAAAAAAACCGTGGTGAAAGTGGTTAAAAAGTTAGATACCCTGGTGGCCTCACCACAAAGTGGGAAAGGTTGGCGGGCCACATTAGGAAAAATCAGCTTCAGCAATGATAATATCCAATTTGATAACAATGCCCAGAAACCTACAGCCAAGGGGCTTGATTTTGCCCACATGGATATCCGCAACCTGAAAGCTGACGCCGAAAATATTGCTTATACTCCCGATACCATTTCCGGTAAAATAAACACATTCACATTTAGCGAAAAGAGTGGCCTGAATATCAAAAGGTTTCATACCTCATTCCTGTACGGCCCTAAGAGTGCTTACTTAAATAATCTTTTGGTGGAAACCCCACAAACGTTATTACAAAACCAGGTTCAGGTAAGTTATCCGTCAATTGCCGCATTAAGCACCAACCCCGGTCAATTATTTATCAATGCCAATTTAAATGGCAGTCGTTTGGGTTTAAAAGACGTACTGTTGCTAATGCCATCTATGGCGACAATGGATCCATTTAAACGTGCTCCGAATGCCATTTTCAAAATTGATGGCCGTGTTGTTGGCAAAGTAAATGATCTGCGCATCCCAAACCTGGAGATTAGCGGGCTAAGCAAAACCCACATCAAGGCATCGGCCATTATGCGCGGATTGCCTGATATGAAAAAAGCATATTTTGATTTAACCATCAACGATTTTAACACCAGCAGCGATGACATTAACAAACTTGTTTCTGCCGGAGTGATCCCCTCATCGGTAAGCATTCCTTCCAATTTGAACCTTAAGGGTACGTTTAAAGGTGGTATGTATAATTTTAATACAAAAATGCTGCTTCGGTCAAGTTATGGTGCTGTTGATCTTACTGCAACTATGAAAAATGGCGGAAGCAAAGAGGGGGCTGCTTACACAGCCAACATAAAAGCCAATGATTTAAATGTTGGCGCGCTTACAAAACAACCACAAATGGTTGGTAATGTTACGTTAACAACTTCTATATCAGGCACCGGACTTGATCCAAAAAAAGCGAATTTAACGTTCAATGGCGAGGTTATTAAAGCAAATATTAAAGGTTATACTTATCAAAATCTAATCATATCAGGCACGGCTCATAATGGCAATTATAGCGCTAAGGCGAACATCAAAGATCCCAATATCAGTTTTAGCCTGGTAGGTAAAGCCGATATGAACAAACAATATCCATCGGTAAATGCAACCTTGCTTGTTGATAGCATTAACATGCAAAAATTAAATTTCTCCAAGGACGAAATGCGCTTTCACGGCAAAATAATGGCCGATGTGCCAACTGCCGACCCAAACTACCTGAACGCAAAGATACAGGCAACTGACCTGCTTATTGCTGTTAATAACCATGTGATAAAATCTGACACGATAAGTCTGGTGTCTACAGCCAACGCCGACAGTAGCACTTTGAGGTTAAAAGCCCCCATGTTAAACGCTCATATGGCAGGCAAATATAAACTGACTGAAATAGGGCCTGCTTTTGAGGATATAATGGATAAATATTTTGATACAGATAAAGAAAAAACAGGTGCTAAACCAAAAACCACTTATTCGCCGCAACAATTTGCTTTTGATATCAGGATAGTTAAAACACCTGTTTCGGCGCAATTTTTTCCGGACTTAAAAACACTCGATCCTATAAATATCACCGGGAATTTTGATAGTCAAACAGGAAATTTAACTATTAACGGCGTTATTCCAAAAGTGGTTTATGGAACTACAGTTGTAAATAATGTAAAACTAGCCATCAACACTAACAACAACGCACTTAATTATAACTTAACAGTTGATGAGATAAAAATGTCATCCTCACTTAATCTTTTATATACCAGTATAACCGGCGATGCACAAAATGACAAACTAAATATTAAACTACAAATACGCGATGCCGCTAAAAAGGAACGATACCGTTTGGCAGGCACATTTAGCGTTTTACCTAACGAATACCAGTTTAGCTTTTTACAAGACGGATTGATACTTAATTATGATAAATGGGCGGTAAACGCAAATAACATGCTTGAGTTTGGGAGCCTGGGTTTGTTAGCCAGGGAATTTTCTATTACCAACAACAACCAGGTGCTCAGTATAAAAAGTGATTCGCAGCAACTAAACGCCCCCATCACAGTGGATTTTGAAAACTTTAAAATTGAAACGCTTACCCACGCTGCCCAGCAAGATTCATTGCAGGTTGGCGGTACAATAAACGGGCAAACTCATATCAGCAACCTGCAACAGTCAATGCAGTTTAACGCTAATTTAAATATCAATAATTTTAGTTTTAAAAGCGATACCATCGGAAATATAGTTATTAAAGTAAATAATCAAACAGCCAATGCCATTGCAGCCGATGTAGCAATTAGCGGCAAAGGCAACCAAGCTGAGTTGAAGGGGCTTTATTATACCACGCCGGCAAGCACATTTGACATGAATCTGGATATTATAAATCTGAATGTAAAAAGTGTTGAAGGTTTTAGTTTTGGCAGCATCCGCAATTCAACAGGGAGCGTAAGCGGACAATTAAAAATTACCGGAACAACCAGTGCACCAGTTATACGGGGCGATGTTAATTTTAAAAAGGTAGGCTTTAATGTGAGTATGCTTAACTCCTATTTCAGCATGCCTAATGAGAGCATCACATTTAACAACGATGGTATTTTATTTAATGATTTCACCATGGTTGATTCCCTCGGAAACAAAGCCATCATAACCGGCACTGTTTATACCAAAACCTTTACCGATTTTAAATTTGGATTAAATATCGACGCTAATAATTTCAGGGTGATCAACTCAACCCAGGCTGATAATAAATTATACTATGGTAAACTCTTTATTGATACGCATATCACCATAAGGGGCGACATGAATAAACCTGTTGTTGATGCCAATATTACGGTAAATGACAAAACCGACCTTACCATTGTGTTACCTGAAGATGACCCCAGCGTAGAAGACAGAGCAGGCGTAGTTGAAGTAATCAATCCAAATGCCACCAAAGCAGATTCTATCTTTTTAGCCAAACAGTTGGATTCATTACGAAAATCTGATGTTAAAGGGCTTGACGTGGCCGCTACTATCAAAATAAATAAGGCAGCCAGTTTTACGATAGTTGTTGACCCGCGTAATGGTGATGTGGTACAAATAAAAGGTGAAGGGCAGTTAAGCGGAGCTGTTGACCCGAGTGGAAAAATAAGCCTGACCGGAACCTATACCGTTGACCAGGGATCGTATAACCTATCTTATGCGACAGTAAAACGTAAATTCCTGTTTAAAAAGGGTAGTTCAATAACGTGGACGGGCGATCCAACAAGTGCTATTGTTGATCTAACGGCCATTTACGTAGCGAATGTACCTCCTATTGATCTGGTAAGCGACCAGTTAGGCAGCACACAAAACGCTACCCAATATAAACAGAAATTACCTTTCAATGTTGACTTGAGTTTAAAAAATCAACTATTAAAGCCTAAGATCAGCTTTGATATTGTTTTGCCCGACAGCAGTTACAGCGTTGGGCCGGATGTTATATCCACCGTAAATGCCAGGCTCGATCAGGTTAGGCAGGACACTAATGAAATGAATAAACAGGTATTAGGCGTGCTGGTACTCGGCCACTTTATAGGCGATAATCCCTTGCAAAGTCAGGGCGAAGGTTTTAGTGTAAACAGCGCCATCCGGAATAATGTGAGCAGCCTGCTTTCGGACCAGCTAAATAAACTGGCCGGTAACCTGATTGCGGGTGTTCAGTTGAGTTTTGATCTTACCTCGGGAGCGGATTATTCAACTGGTGTGGAACAAAACCGGACGGACCTGAACGTGGGATTATCCAAACAGTTTTTAAATGATAGACTCAATGTTACGGTGGGTAGCAATTTCAATTTAGAGGGGCAAAACCAACCGGGACAGAAAACATCTGATATAGCCGGCAACGTTTCAGTAAATTACAAAATAACTAAAGACGGGCGCTATATGGTAAGGGTTTACCGTCGCGATGAATTTATTGTGATTGAAGGCGAAGTAGTGGAAACAGGTGTTGGCTTTACGTTTACCTATGATTTTAACAGGTTTAAAGAAATTTTCGCCAAAAAATCAAAAGCCGAAAAGCAAGAAGAAAAGCAATACAATAAGGAACAAAAAGATAAAAAAGAAGAGCAAAAAGCGGCCGATAAAAAAACTGATTCATTGTCAACACAAACACCACAACAACTCCGGTAAAACAAATTATTAAAAAATGAGCAGATACAGCTACTTATTTATTTTTCTGATCGCTTTACTAAGCGCATGCAGTACCACAAAGAACCTGGGGCCTGGTCAAAAGCTCTATACCGGCGGCACTGTAAAGGTTGATGACAAAAATATAAAAAAGAGCGAAGCCAAAGCGCTGGATGAAGAATTAGAAAACCTGTTACGCCCTAAACCCAATGGCAGTTTTTTAGGATTAAGAATAAAGCTTTACATCTATGAGAAAACAAAAACTAATAAAAAGAGAGGTCTAAAACATTATTTAAATACTCATCTGGGCGAACCGCCGGTATTGGTTAGTTCGGTTGATTTGGAAAAAAACAGCAGCATCTTACAAAACAGACTGCAAAATGAAGGCTACTTTTTAGCACAGGTAACTGGTGATACCATTGGCAAAAAAAAAACAGCCAAGGCGGTTTATACCACGCAAACTGGCCCGGCTTATCATTATCGCAAGGTGGTATTTCCTAATGACAATGATGACCTGGATACTGCCGTTACGGGAACATCCGCTCAATCATTGTTAAAAGTTGGCGATAAATATGATCTTGATGTTATCAAAAATGAACGCGTCAGGATTGATGCCCGCTTAAAGGAGGAAGGTTTTTTCTACTTCGCTCCCGAAGATTTGATTATGCGGTACGACAGTACTGTTGCTGGTCATCAGGTAGATTTATTTGTAAAAGTAAAAGACGCCACACCTGATGAAGCGCGCTGGATTTACTCGGTAAGAAACATTTATGTTTATCCGCATTATTCATTAAAAGATACGGCGTTAAAGTTAGATTCGGCTGTAAAATACAAATGGTACAATGTTATCGACCCTAAAAAAGAATATGAACCCTATACCTTTGAAAACACAGTATTACTGCATCCCAACGATATTTATAATCGAACCAAGCATAACAATTCATTAAGCAGATTCATTGAGCTGGGTCCTTTTAAATTTGTTAAAAATCGATTTGAAGACGTTACGCCCGATTCGGCGAAGCTGGATATCTATTATTTTCTTACGCAGCAAAAGAAAAAATCATTACAAGTAGATGTGGTGGGGCGACAAACTTCAGCCAATTACGAAGGTGCCCAAATTAATCTGAGTTTTAAAAACAGAAACCTTTTTAAAGGCGCCGAATTGCTTACGGTAACTTTATTTGGAAGTACTGATGTTCAATTTGGCAAATACAGCTCAGGATACAATGTTTATCAAACAGGTATACAACCCTCTATTACATGGCCCAGGTTTATATGGCCCTTTAACTTTGCCTCAAATAATGCCTATATACCACGCACAATTTTAACAACCGGCTATACTTTGATTGACAGAACACAGCTATATACCCTTAACTCATTTAATGTATCTTATGGTTACCAGTGGAAGCCCAGCTTATACAAACAGGAGGACCTGGAATTATTGACCGTTACTTTTGTTGATCCGGAACATGTGAGTCAGCTTTACCTCGATAGTATTCAAAAAACACGGAATCCGGCGCTGGCGCATGTTATCAACCGGCAGTTTACTTTTGGCCCTTCATACAGCTACACGTGGACCAATACAAGCGAGTCGCTCAGAACCAACACGCTATATTATAACGGAAAAGTGAGTTTGTCTGGCAATTTGTATGGAATTGTTACCGGCGCCGATACATTAGCAGGCAAAGTAAGTAAGATTTTTGGCACGCCATTTAATCAATATATCAAACTGGAAAATGAGATAAGGTATTTTCACAAAGTTTCTCCAGATAGTAAAATTGCAACACGCTTTATGGTTGATATAGGTATACCGTATGGGAATTCAACGGTGCTCCCCTATTCTCAGCAATATTTTATTGGCGGCTCCAATAGTTTACGGGGTTTCCAGGCGCACTCCATCGGCCCTGGATCTTATCGCATACCCGAAGAATTAACGCAAGGCACCAATTTTTTGCCTGATGAATCAGGCGATATAAAGATTGAAGGCAACATAGAATACCGCCCTAAATTGTTCAGTATAGTAGAGGGCGCACTATTTGTTGACGCGGGCAATATATGGCTTATGCGAAGCACACCTGGCCAGCCGGGCGGAGCATTCAGCAAAAACTTTTTAAGTGAAATAGCTGCAGACGCGGGAGCCGGTTTACGTTTTAACCTTACCGTATTAATTTTGCGCTTAGATGTTGGTTTCCCGCTTGTTGAACCTTATTTACCGGCAGGGCAACGGGTAGTTATTGATAAAATTGACTTTGCAAGCTCCGCATGGCGAAGTCAAAATTTGGTTTTTAATCTGGCTATTGGATATCCTTTTTAATTTATTATCGCGGGGGTTAATTGAACAATTCCTCATAAACTTTTGGGCAATTTTCATCTGAACTCAGACTCATTATTTAATTATTATTTCTTTTTGACGATGGTCTGCGAAATAAACCAATTAAGTATTAACTTTATTAGCGCAGATATGATTATTGATGAGCGAGCCATCTTTGGCCTTTATATTGTACAATGTTTGATACTAAGCTTTTTTAATGAATATCCTGCAAAGAAATACCACCATTGTAGCTGCTGGTTTAATTACTGTGGTTACTTCGGGAATAGTAATAACAGGCTGGATTAGCAATATTCCGGCTATGCAATGCATAGTTCCCGGGTTTGGTGCAATGAAATTTAATCCGGCTTTATGCTTTTTATTGTTGGGCTGTACGCTACTGCTCACTCAATATCGCATAACGAAATATACCCACATCATTATTTTTTTATTACCGCTTTTAGCGTTTATAATTGGCCTAATTACCTTATCTCAGGATATTTTCCATTTTAATACCGGCATCGATCAATTGTTTGTTTTTGATGGCACACCACGATCAGCTAAACTCCCCTATCCGGGCCGCATGGCTTTTAATGCATCCTTGAGTTTTGTTTTATTAGGGACCGGCTTTCTGGCTTTGACCGTTCCAAAACACGCTTTTATACTGGCTGCACAGTGCCTTTTTAATATAGTCACTTTTATTTCGGTATTTGCTCTTATCGGCTATTTATATGGCACTTCATTATTTAATGCCTTATTTTACGTTACTTCAATGGCTGGTCATACAGCTATTCTTTTCCTGCTGTCATCGGTCGCTGCCTCGCTTTTGAACCCATCAATTGGCGTTATGAGATTATTTACTGGTAAACAGGTAGGTAACCGTGTGGCCAAACGTTTTTATGTTTTACTAACCATTATGGTTATCATATATGGTGCAATGATAGCCCACAAATCACAGCTGCGATTGTTTTCATCCATCGATATTGAAATCTCTGTGCTTGCAGTTTCCTTTTTAGTTATAAGCCTGGTTTTTATTGGAAATATGGCCAGTTGGCTGAATAACATTGATAAAAAACGCCATGAAGCGGAAGAACAGATAAAGCTGATAAATACAGAACTCGAAAAACGCATTGAAGAACGGACTACGGCTTATCAAAAAAGTGAAGAAAGGTATCATGCGCTCATCGAACAAGCATCAGATGCCATTTATGTATTGGATCTTGACGGAAACTTTACTGATGTTAACGCCAGCATGTGCAAAATGCTTGGTTATACCCGCGAAGAATTATTGCAGTTGAACATCGAAGCAATAATTGACCCGAAAGAATTAAAAAACGATCCTTTACCTAAAAAGATGAATAGCACGAAAGAATCTGTTATTCGCGAGAGAAGGTTTATTAACAAAAACAGCGTATCTTTTAATGTAGAAGTTAATGTAAAAGTTCTTTTTGACGACCGGATAATGGTTATAGCACGTGACATTACCGGCCGTAAAAAAATGGAAACAGAGTTAAAGGATGCTGAGCTAAAATTCAGAACCGTAGCCGAAAAATCAATAGTAGGCGTATACATTGTTCAAAAAGGAAAATTCACTTATGTAAACCCCAGGTTTGCTGAAATTTTCGGCTATCAGCCCAAAGAATTGATTAATACGTTTAATATAGATGTTGTTTTTGATGAAAGCTTTAAAGCTATTGCTAACGAACACGTAAAGCGGCGCATGACCGGCGAAGTAGAAAGCTCTCATTATGAAGCGATGGGCCAGAAAAAAAATGGAGAACATAATTGGGTTGAATTTTACGGAAGTAGGGCCATTATTGGCGACGAACCGACGATAATAGGTTCGATGATAGATGTTACCGAACGAAAAAAGGCCGAAGATCAGCTTAAGTCATCCGAACAAAAATATAAATTACTTTTTGATAGCAATCCTATGCCCATGTGGATGATTGCCAAAGATGATCAAACCGTGATAGCCGTTAATGATGCAGCCGCCAATCATTATGGATACACAAAAGAGGAGCTCCTGAATATGAACGTAAAGAGTTTTAGGCTGGAGGAAGATCAGGATGATCAGTTAGCGGGTTATAAGCAACAGATGAGCCATACCGGTAACTTAAGGGTGATCAGGCATCTCAAAAAAGACGGATCAATTATGCTTGTAAACGTTATTGCCCATGACATTATTTTTGAAGGACGCCCCGTCAGATTATCAATGACAATTGATGTTACCGAAAAGCTCAAGGCCGAAGAGTCTCTCCAAAAATCAGAGGCTAACCTCCAAGCTATTTTAAATACTACTGATACCGCCTATGCCTTGTTCGATATTAATTTAAAAGTACTTGCCTTTAATCACAAAGCCGAAGAATTTGTTAAAGAACAGTACCATCACACACCCGAAAAAGGAGATAGCCTTACAGATTATTTCCCAAAACAAAAATTTCCGCAGTTTAATAATTATGCAAAAAATGTACTAAAAGGCACCAATGTAACTTATGAAGTTGACTATCCCCAAGCGGACGGTTCGGTCTTCTGGTACGATGTAAGATTGTTTCCCATCACCAATGATAATGAAGAAATAATAGGTATGTTGATGTCCTTATACAACATTACTGAAAGAAAAAATACAGAACAGGATTTAAAGAGTGCATACAACAGGATACAAAATCATATCAACAGCATAAAAACCATGGCCTGGAAACAATCTCACCTGGTGAGAAGTCCTTTGGCTAATTTGAAAGGACTATTCGAAATGCTGGAGGACGAACCATCTGACGCGGAAATATTTAATCATATAAGAAATGAACTTCACAGAATGGACAATATAATAGTTGAAATGGCTAAGGAGGCATCAGATAACGAAATCGTTGATTGATTAGTTTATTCCTTTTACCAGCCAAAACATTCGCCAATATTATTCCAACCAAATGCAAGGCAAGAGAAGAAACTTTATTATACCGATAAAAATAATTGACCTGCATGATGATGGCTTTCATCCATTAATTGAAGTTTCAATTTTTGAAAAACAATTTACGCTTGTTTTGGATACCGGCGCCTCAAAAACAGCCTTCGACCAATCGATGCTGTTACAGGCCGCAGAGAATACCCAAATTAAAGGCAGCGACCGGTTATCTACCGGATTAGGCACAAATAGTATGGTCTCGTCAACTGCAAATATCAAACAGCTCTATATAGGTGATTTATTAATTAGTGAATTTGAAGTAGCCGTGCTTGACTTATCAGCAATTAACATAGCTTACCGGCAATTAGGTAATCTGGAAATTTTAGGAGTTTTAGGGGGTGATATATTAATGAAGTACAAAGCCATTATCGACTATGGCAAGCAACAACTCAGATTAAAAAAATAGAGCCTTGTTAAAATTAATAACAAGGCTCTTAAATATTAAAGCGGCTTAACACTCTGGTTCTATGTGTCTATTCTTGCGTATTTTGCATTCTTCTCAATAAATTCACGACGTGGGCCTACTTCATCGCCCATTAGCATCGAGAAAGTATGATCACATTCTGCAGCGTTTTCAATACTTGCGCGTTTTAAAGTACGGGTAGCCGGGTTCATCGTAGTTTCCCACAACTGCTCGGCGTTCATCTCACCCAAACCTTTATAACGTTGAATATGAACACTGTCTTCTTTTCCAGCACCTTTTAAACGTTGTACAGCAGCGTCGCGTTGTTCTTCGGTCCAGCAGTATTCCTGTTCTTTACCTTTTTTCACCAGGTAAAGTGGCGGAGAAGCAACATATATATAGCCAAATTCTATCAATTCCTTCATATAACGGAAAAAGAAAGTTAATATCAACGTGGTTATGTGCGATCCGTCTACGTCGGCATCCGTCATGATTACTATTTTGTGATAACGAAGCTTGCTCATGTTCAACGCCTTAGCATCCTCTGGCGTACCAATGCTAACGCCAAGGCCGGTAAACATATTTTTTATTTCTTCATTCTCATAAATCTTATGTTCCATGGCTTTTTCCACGTTCAATATTTTACCCCTTAACGGTAAAATAGCCTGAAACTCACGGTCGCGGCCCTGCTTGGCAGTACCGCCGGCCGAGTCACCTTCCACCAGGTATATCTCACACAACGAAGGATCACTATTGGCGCAATCTGAAAGCTTACCCGGTAATCCCGATCCGCTCATCACATTCTTACGCTGTACCATTTCGCGAGCCTTACGCGCTGCCGCACGGGCGGTAGCAGCAAGTATCACCTTGTTCACTATCATCCTTGCCTCTTTAGGATTTTCTTCCAGGTAGTTACCTAAAATCTCTCCCACAGCAATATCAACAGCTCCCATTACCTCGTTGTTGCCCAATTTGGTTTTGGTTTGCCCTTCAAACTGAGGTTCAGCAACTTTTACCGAAATTACGGCGGTTAACCCCTCGCGGAAGTCATCACCGGTAATTTCTATCTTCATATTTTTAAGCAAACCCGATTTATCGGCATATGCTTTTAAAGTACGTGTTAACCCCCTGCGGAAACCTGCTACGTGTGTGCCTCCCTCAATGGTATTGATGTTGTTAACATACGAGTGCACGTTTTCAGAATAAGTATCATTATACTGCAACGCAAGCTCAACAGGAATACCTTGTTTTAAACCCTCAATATAAATAGGTTCAGGAATTAACGAAACACGCGTTCCGTCAAGATACTTTACAAATTCGCGCAACCCGCCTTCAGAATAAAACTGTTCACAAGGGTGTGTTCCATCATCATTAAGTTCGCGCTCATCTGTTAATGAAAGCTTTATGCCTTTATTTAAAAACGCAAGCTCACGCAAACGGGCGGCCAGCGTTTCATATTTATATTCTGTTCCGATTGTGAAAATTTCAGGATCGGGTTTAAATATAATGGTAGTTCCTCTTTTATCAGTTTCGCCAATTGTTTTTACTTCAAACATTGGTTTACCTTGCACGTATTCCTGTGTCCATATTTTACCATCGCGGTAAACTAGTGCGGTTAAATGGATAGATAGCGCGTTTACGCAACTTACACCCACCCCGTGCAAACCACCGGAAACTTTATAGGTATCTTTATCAAATTTACCACCTGCATGCAAAACGGTCATTACCACTTCAAGGGCCGAGCGTTTTTCTTTGGTGTGAATAGCCGTAGGGATACCACGACCATTATCAGAAACTAAAATTGAATTATCTTTTTGTATTACAACTTTTATGGTGTCGCAATGACCGGCTAAAGCCTCATCAATAGAGTTGTCAACAACCTCATATACCAAATGGTGAAGGCCCTTAAAACCTGTATCACCGATATACATTGACGGCCGCTTACGAACAGCCTCCAAACCTTCTAAAACCTGTATATTATCCGCTGAGTAATTTGATTTATCTTGATTTTCTTCGCTCATATATGGTTAAAACAATAACCTTCAAAAGTACGAAATTTAACCCGAAATACCGCAATTGTGGATAAAAATGGCACTATATAAACAAGCATCTTCAAAACATTAGGATACTTCAACTGAAAGATTATCTTTGTCAAAATTTTTTTAGATCAAACAGTAAAATATTCATGTCAGCCACCTGGGGCGGCCACAAAAAAACAATTATTCAAAAATGAAAACTAAGGCTTATATTTTTACAAGAATTACATTGGGTGTATTACTTGCAGGCACCATTGCAGCATGTAATAAACCTAAAACCGATGATAAAGCCATTGCTAACCCGGCTGCCAATAAAGAAACTATTGTATTTGTTAACTCTGACACTTTATTAGCAAAATACGATTACTTTAAAGATATGTCTAAGCGTTTGGAAGATAAAGCCAATGCTGCAAAAAATGATGTAGGTTCAAGAACACAGACTTTTCAGCGTGAGGTTGCTGAATATCAAAAAAGCGCTAACACGATGCCTGCCGACCAACGTCAAACTACTGAGCAACGCTTACAACGTGAGCAACAGGAATTACAAGGCTACCAGCAAAACGCTACTGCCCAATTTCAAAATGATCAAGCTTCAGAGAATTCAAAATTATACGATAAAATTGCTGACTTTGTAAAAAGCTACGCTAAAGAAAAAGGCTATAAATTAGTTTTAACTTATTCAAAAGCAAACCCTACAGTATTATATGGTGACGCAGGTTTGGACGTTACTACCGATGTAGCTAAAAGACTTAATGACGCTTATTCAAAAGATAAAAAATAATAGTACCACAATTTTTTATTTGTGATCAGAAAACCTCGGCTAATAAGCCGAGGTTTTTTAATTTAGTAACAAAATGGAAAATCAGGCAAACGAACGATTTATGCGGATGGCAATTGAGCTATCTGAAGATAATGTAAAGAACAATTTGGGCGGCCCTTTCGGTGCGGTAATTGTTAAAGATAATGTGGTGATAGCCAGCAGTGCCAATAGAGTAATGAAAGACAACGACCCCACTGCTCATGCTGAAGTAGCGGCAATAAGACTTGCCTGCCAGGAGTTAGGTACCTATAATTTATCCGGTTGCGAAATTTACACCAGCTGCGAGCCGTGTCCAATGTGCCTTGGTGCCATATACTGGGCTCACATTGGCAAGATATATTACGCAAACACCAAAACCGATGCTGCAAACATTGGTTTTGATGATTTTTTAATTTATAATGAATTAGGTTGCAAGATGGAAAAACGCAAAATTCCTTTTGTTCAACTTTTACCAAAGGAAGCTATTAATGCTTTTAAACTTTGGGAATCTTCTGATTTAAAGATAATAGGATATTAAATCAAAATGCATTTTCATCCCCCTTTAAGGAGTTTCTTATTGTAAGGAATACAATTTTAAGATCAAGCAAAAATGACCAGTTTTCCAGGTACCAAACATCGGCCTCAACCCTTTGTAGCATGGCATCTACCGTTTTGGTTTCGCCGCGCAAGCCTTTTATTTGAGCCCAGCCGGTAATTCCCGGCTTAAGAAAATGCCTCACCATAAATCTGTCAATCAATTTTGAATATTGGCTGGTATGTATGATCATATGCGGACGGGGGCCAACAACAGACATATTTCCTCTTAACACATTAAAAAACTGCGGTAACTCATCCAGGCTGGTTCTTCTTAAAAAAGCGCCGGTTTTTGTTATCCTGTTATCGTTACGGGTTGCTTGTTTGTGATCGGCATCATTATTAACCCTCATGCTTCTGAATTTATAACATTTAAAAGGGTTATTGTCGCGTCCGGATCTTATCTGTGTAAAAAAAACAGGGCCCCTCGATTCCAGCTTAATTAATATGGCCAAAATTGGAAATAACCAACTAAAAATAAATACAATAACAAACAGCGAAAAAACGATATCAAAAAAACGTTTAATTGATCTGTTAAGCAAGTTTTCGAGTGGCTCAGTCCTAACTGATATTATAGGAATATGGCCGAAGCTTTGTATGTAAGTGGGCTTTTTTGAATAATCATAATACTCAGGTACAAACTTAAAACGGATTAAATTTTTGTCGGCTCCAAGCATCAATTTCTCAATCGTTTTTGATTCTGACAGTGGCAAAGTGCAAAATATCTCATCTACCCTATTGGCAATCACATAATCAATACAAGCATCGGTGCCTCCTAAAAACAACTTGCCTTCTTTTATATTTTCAGGATTATCGTCAAAAAAACCGCGGGTTACATAACCTGCATCCGGATTTTGCTTAAAAAAATTATGAAGATCATAGCCAATACGACCAGCACCAACAATAATTACATCTCTGGCATCGATCAATGATGCGCGTTCGCTTTTACGCATCAAAAGAAAAATCAACTTCCAGAAACCCAGCAAAAATCCAAAAAGCGCCAACGAATAAAACAGGTATTGACGGGTTATAAAATAGGCTTCAGTACCAATTAAAATAAGGATGGTAAAGCATATCAGGCTTACAAACAACAGATATGTTTTGATAACCACCCTATAGGTTTTTATCGAATCTTTATTTAAAACTTGTTCGTAAAGGCCGGAGATATTTGCAGAGAGTAACCATATTAAATTAAACACTAATACAATTGGCAAATACTTTCTATTGCTGGCCCAGTAAAGCGTCGACCTATCTTCAATAAAATAAGTAGAGATCATACTTATATTTAAAATAAGATAGTCAGTGGCGAGGTTTAAAGCTTTAAAAAATGTAGTATGTCTGTTTATCATTTAAACGTTAAATTATAGTCACACTTAAAATGAGACTCAAAATAACAGGGGTATTTATTTTTCGAGGTCTGGATGCGTCTTAAATTTAACAAATTCAGCGGAAATTCACCAGTTAAAACTTCATAAAAGCTATTAATATGCAAATTTATTTTGGTGCTTTCATCAGCCCTGTACTTAAACAGTGGAAATATGGTAAGAATTAATTATTGTAATACTTTTTTCCATAATATTAATTATTTCACGTCAAAACTGCTTTTACTGTAAGAATTATACCAAAAGTATAATTTCTTCTTAAAAAGAACGAAATCATTTGTTTAAAAAACAGTCTCAGTAGCCAAACCAGGGTGATAAATTTTCAACACAAGTTTACCAATTGCTTCATTTTTAATTAAAAGGCTATTGTTGTACGTCACTCGGTTTGTCAAAAAAATCGTCTTTTAGTTCGTCAATTTCTCTTCTATCTCTTTTTGTTGGCCGACCTGTACCGCGGTCCCGCTTTAAAATTGGCGCATGGAACATTGATTTAAATGCCTGGGTTTGCTCCACCGGAGTAATATCTTTATAAAAATCAACAACCGTCTTTGCATCTGCCCGTTGTTCAAGCAAACCGGTTACTTGTAATACTTTGCGTTCAATGCCCTTAGATACCTGGTAAATCTCGCCTATTTTAACCTCATGAGACGGCTTAATATTTTGATTATCCAATTTAACTCTCCCGGCTTTACAGGCATCTGAAGCCAATGTGCGGGTTTTAAATATCCTTATTGCCCACAAATATTTATCTATTCTTAATTTTTCCTTTTCTGGCATAATAGCAACTCAAACTTACAAAGTTTTATTTAATTGCGGCGTTTGCTTTTATTATTTGAGGTTTTGTTGAATTAGCGTATGTTATCAACATGTAAATTCACTTAAAATTCCTTTAATTTGTCAAAAGTTTTTATTGATGCAAGACCTGAAAAAATTAATTGAAGACGCCTGGGAAGACAGGAACCTGTTACGTTACAATGAGTATATCAATGCAATTGATGCAGTTATTGAAAAATTGGATAAAGGCAATTTACGCGTTGCCGAACTGATAGGCTCCAGATGGCATACAAATGATTGGGTAAAAAAAGCGGTGATTTTATATTTCCCAACCAGGCAAATGGAAGCAATTGAAGTAGGCCCGTTTGTTTTTCATGACAAAATGAAATTAAAAACGGACTATGTAAAAACCGGTGTTCGGGTTGTGCCGCATGCAATAGCCCGCTACGGCGCTTATTTGGCCAAAGGCGTTATTATGATGCCATCGTATGTTAATATAGGCGCTTACGTTGACGAAGGCACCATGGTTGATACATGGGCTACAGTGGGATCATGCGCTCAAATAGGCAAGCATGTACACTTAAGCGGCGGCGTTGGCATCGGGGGCGTTTTGGAACCCGTACAATCAGCTCCCGTTATAATTGAAGATAATTGCTTCCTTGGTTCACGTGCAATAGTTGTTGAAGGCGTACACCTGGAATCAGAAGTGGTTTTGGGCGCAAACGTTGTGTTAACGGCTTCTACTAAAATAATTGATGTAACACACGAAACACCTATTGAATACAAGGGTCATGTACCGGCACGTTCAGTGGTAATTCCAGGATCGTATACTAAAAAATTCCCTGCAGGCGAATACCAGGTTCCCTGCGCACTAATTATTGGTAAACGCAAAGAATCAACCGATAAGAAAACATCATTAAACGATGCTTTAAGAGAAAATAATGTTGCAGTATAATTTAAGAATGGTTGATTAGGTTGATTAAGAGAATAGTTAAATTTTATGCAGTAATCTTCAACCATTCACTTAATCAATTATAAACCTGATCAACCAATTTTAAAATGAAAATACTAATAAGATTACCTAACTGGCTTGGTGATGTGGTAATGAGTACAGCATTTGTTAATGCAGTTAAACAATCTTATCCTGATGCATCTATCGATGTAATTATAAAAAAAGAACTTTCGGGTATTGCTGCCCTCATTCCGGGTTTAAATTTGGTTCATCCTTTTTCAAAACAGGAATATAAAGGATTACGGGGAGCTTTTAGGTTTGGTAAAAAGCTTAAGACTGAAAAATACGATTTGTTCTTTAACCTCCCTACTTCTCTTTCGTCAACCGTAATGGGATGGGCCACAGGCGCCAATAAGCGAATCGGATTTACTACAGAGGGCGGATTTTTATTGCTTACTAATTTTTACAAAAAGCCGGCAAATATTCATAGAGTTGATGAATATTTATCGCTGCTGGAACAATTCGAGGGCAAAAAAATCAACAACAAATCGGTAAAGCTGAACGTTGAAAATGCTCTGCCTGTAAATAATAAACAGGTATTAGTAAATTTCAATTCAGAAGCTTCTTCAAGAAGAATGCCCATAGAAAAAGCTCAAACAATATTGAACTTGTTAACCAATACTTTTAAAAATGTTGATTTTAAATTTATTGGTTCACCAAAAGAGGCTGATTTTATTGACCAGATAGTAAATGGCGCACAAAATAGGGAGCGTATCGAAAACTTAGCAGGTAGAACTGATTTATCCGGATTAAGCAGCCTGATGGCATCATCTGCTGTGCTGTTAACCACCGATTCGGGCCCGGCACATTTAGCCAATAGTGTTGGCACTCCTACCGTTGTTCTATTTGGCGCAGGTAACGAATACAATACGGCGCCATACAATAAACAAAACTTAAATATTTTGCGCTACGGAAAGCTCAGCTGCGAACCTTGTGTTAAAAACACTTGCGAATTATACAACATGCCAAAATGTATGCAATTGATAGATGAATTGCTAATCATTGATACATTGAGCTTATATTTGCCCCATGCTTAAAGAAGAAGTTGCTAAAGCACTAAAAATTGTTCAGGATGGCGGCATAATCCTTTATCCTACAGATACCATTTGGGGTATTGGCTGTGATGCAACTAATACCGACGCTGTAAAAAAGATCTTCAGCCTTAAACAACGTAACGAAGCAAAAAGCATGATCATTTTGCTGGATACAGTAAATAAACTGGAGAGTTACGTAAGTGATGTTAATCCAATTGCCTTTGATTTGATTGAGTATGCTGAAAACCCATTAACGTTGGTTATGCCAGGAGCTAAAAATGTTTCTCCGGCATTAATAAACAACGATGGCAGCATCGGGATAAGAATAGTAAAACATCCATTTTGTGAGCAGTTGATACAAAGAATGCGCAAGCCACTGGTATCAACATCTGCCAATATCAGCGGCACACCATCTCCTCAATATTTTTCACAAATTGCGCCCGAAATTATTGATGGGGTTGATTATGTGGTTGATATAGACCAGCATGATATGGAAATTAAAACGCCTTCAACAATAATGCGGCTTGCACCTGATGGAAGGTTTGAATTTATCAGGAGGTAAAATGATTTGAATTTAGGGTGTAATTTTATTGAACCCTAAAATGCAAATCGCAAAACCGTAAATTGTAAATTTAATGAAACAACATCTCCAACATCCCATATTCCAGTTAATTTCAAAACTGGCTGCTGAACATCATTTAGACGTTTATGCTATTGGTGGTTTTGTGCGCGATATTTTTCTGGAGAGGCCCTCAAAAGATATTGATATTGTAGTAATAGGTAACGGCATTTCATTTGCCGAAAGCGTTGCCAAGAAATTAAATATCAAAGTAGCCGTTTTTAAGAATTTTGGTACAGCATCACTCAAATATCAGGACCTGGAAATTGAATTTGTTGGCGCACGTAAAGAATCATACCGGCTGGATTCCAGAAAGCCTATTGTAGAAAATGGCACATTGGAAGACGATCAAAATCGCCGTGACTTTACAATGAATGCCTTAGCCATTTCATTAGGTCCAAATTCGTTCGGAGAATTACTGGACCCGTTTAACGGAATTACTGATTTACAGGAAAAACTGATCAGAACACCATTAAATCCGGTTGAAACTTTTTCTGATGATCCGCTGCGCATGCTCAGGGCTATACGTTTTGCATCTCAACTCAATTTCAGAATAGACGAATTAGCCTTAACTGCAATTAAAGACAATGCCGAACGCATAAGCATTGTATCGCAGGAACGTATAACTGACGAACTGAATAAAATCATTTTGTCGAAAAAACCATCTATCGGCTTTAACTACTTATTTGATACCGGGTTATTACATAAAATATTTCCACAAATGGCCGCCTTGTATGGTGTTGAATACATTGACGGAAAAGGTCACAAAGATAATTTTTATCATACCCTGCAAGTATTGGATAATATTTGCGAAACAACCGAAGATCTTTGGTTGCGTTGGGCGGCAATTTTACACGATATTGCCAAACCTGCTACCAAACGTTTTGAACCAGGCCACGGCTGGACGTTTCATGGTCACGAAGACCGTGGTGCCCGCCAGGTACCTAAAATATTTACCCAATTAAAACTGCCATTGAACGAAAAAATGAAATTTGTTCAAAAAATGGTGCAGTTGCATTTGCGACCTATAGTTTTGGCCCAATCAATAGTTACCGACTCTGCTGTGAGGCGTTTATTATTTGAGGCAGGTGATGATATTGAAAGCCTGATGTTGTTGTGTAAAGCAGACATCACTACTAAAAATGAATATAAAGTAAAAAAATACCGCCAAAATTTCGAGCTTGTTCAGCAGAAGCTCAAAGATGTGGAAGAACGTGACAGTATCAGGAATTGGCAACCGCCGGTAACAGGAACAGACATTATGCAATTATTCGGCATAAAGGAGGGGCGGGAAGTTGGTATCATCAAAAATCAGATACGGGAGGCCATACTTGAAGGCGAAATTCCCAACTCGCGTGAAGCAGCTCTCAATTTCACCATTATTAAAGGGTCAGAAATTGGCTTAAAAGTTGTGGGTAAGGATTTGCAGTTTTAGATGGCTTATGTTTCAACAAAAATGAATGCTTTATTGAGCATTAAAGAATTCACAAATCTCAATCTAGACTCGTAAATTAAATCAACATTATTACTTTTGTAAAAATATACTAAAAATGGCGCTATACAGGTTCAGGATTACTTTTGAAGATTATGATGATGTAATTAGAGAGATTGATATCAAATCTAATCAAACATTTGAAGATCTTCACAGAGCTGTCCACCAGTCAACCGGTTATAATTCGGAATATCCTTCTTCGTTCTATATCAGCAATGACCAATGGACTAAGGGGGAAGAAATTACCTATTTACCAAATCAAAAAAGACAAGACCGTAAGATTCCCTTGATGGAAAAGGTAAAATTACTAAGTTATATTGATGACCCTCATCAAAAATTCTACTATACCTTCAATTTCGATCGTCCTTTTGATTTTCATGTCGAACTGATGAAAATCATATTAGATGAAACACCGGGGGTAGTTTACCCTGCCGTTATAAAATCTGTTGGTGAGGCCCCGAAGCAATTTGGCAATGTGATTAATACACCAGTCGTTCCTGCTGAAGGTGACGATTTTGATTTCTTAAATGAACTGGCCTACAGTGAGGAGGATGCTGAAGAATTTTCGGAAATTACAGATACCGTTGAGGAAGATGAAGAAGAAAAGAAACTGGATGGCGAAGAGGAAGACGATGAATTTGGCAGTGAATTTCAGGATGATGAAGGTTTTGAAGACGGCAAAATGTCAGACGGCGACGACTACTAAATTAACCTCCAGCTAAGATTTCATGGTGCATAATTGCTCTAATTGTTGGTTACAGTTTTATTTTTATAAATAATGGACGATAAATTAGCAGCAAAAACCCTGATTGTAATTGCCGGCCCTACTGCATCCGGCAAAACTGCCGCTGCAATTGAGTTAGCAAATTATTATAAAACAGTGATTGTCTCGGCCGATTCACGACAATTTTATCGCGAAATGTCTATCGGAACAGCCAAACCTTCCGATGAAGAATTAGCTGCTGCACAACATTTTTTTATTAATTCATTATCCATCAGCGAAAGTTTTACCGCGGGGGATTATGAGACCCAAGTCATTGATCTGCTGAATAAGCTTTTTAACAAATATGACTATGTTTTATTGGTGGGTGGATCGGGTTTATTTATCAAAGCGGCATGCGAAGGTTTTGATGAATTTCCGGATACCGAGCCTGGCATAAGAGAACAGCTAAACAGCGCGTTTGAAGAAAAAGGAATAGTTAATTTACAGGAAAAGTTAAAAATTGCCGACCCCGTTTATTACACACAGGTAGATATCAATAATCCACAGCGCCTGATAAGGGCGCTTGAAGTATTTGCAAGTACCGGAAAGCCTTATTCATCATTCCGTAAATCAAACGCCACTAAACGCCCATTTAGGGTTGTAAAACTAGGGTTAACCCTTCCACGGGAAAAGCTTTACCAGCAAATAAACCGTCGGGTGGATGAAATGGTAAAAACCGGACTTATTGAAGAAGTAAGATCGCTTTTACCATACAGGCACCTTAATGCCCTTAATACAGTAGGATACAGCGAAATATTTGATTATTTTGACGGTAAAACTGATTTTGATACAGCTATAGAACTAATTAAGCAAAATACCCGCAGGTTTGCCAAAAGGCAATTAACATGGTTTGGAAAAGATAAAGAAATGAACTGGGTGCAGGCGGATAACCAGAATTTGATTGCTGACATGATATCAGCAATCAAACAGGCTTAAAATGCTTTATCCAATAATGTTTGCAAATAAGCACCATAACCGCTTTTAATATATTTGGCAATTAATACCTTCAATTGTTCATCACCAATAAATCCCATACGATAAGCCACCTCTTCAATACATCCGATTTTGGTGGCCTGGCGTTTTTCAATTACCCTAACGTATTCAGAAGCATCACTTAATGAATCAAAGGTGCCTGTATCTAACCAAGCTGTCCCCCTATCCATTACGCCAACATGCAAATCGCCCTGCTCCAGATAAAATTTGTTTACATCAGTAATTTCATACTCTCCTCGTGGCGATGGTTTTAAATCCTTTGCTATTTTTATAACATTGTTATCATAAAAATAAAGACCGGGAACAGCAAAGTTCGATTTAGGATTAACCGGCTTTTCTTCAATGGATAAAGCTTTAAAATCTTCATCAAATTCCACTACACCATATCTCTCCGGATCTGCCACCGGGTATGCAAATATTGCAGCTCCTTCAACATCGTTAAAACTGCGTATCAGATCGCTAAAGCCACTTCCATAAAATATGTTGTCGCCTAAAATAAGTGCCGCTTTATCATTTCCTATAAATTGCTCTCCTATAACAAAGGCCTGTGCAAGCCCATTGGGCTTTTCCTGTATGGCAAATTCAAAATGGCATCCTAATTCTTTACCATCTCCTAAAAGGCGCTTAAAGCTTTCGTTATCTTCAGGGGTGGTAATTATTAATATTTCCCTTATATCGGCAAGCATCAAAACAGATAACGGATAATATATCATTGGTTTATCATAAATAGGCATCAACTGCTTACTTATTGCCTTTGTTATGGGATAAAGTCGTGTGCCTGATCCGCCAGCTAAAATTATTCCTTTCATATTATTTTATTATTGTTGTTTTAGCTTATTTAAACATATTATTAAGCTATCCCGCCAGTAAGGGATTTCAAAATTAAATTCTTTTTTTATTTTGCTCTTATCCATTACGGAATAAGCCGGGCGGGTTGCCCTGGTTATATATTCTTCCGTTTTTACAGGAATTGCCTTCACGTTAGCATTTGATAAATCAAATACGGCTTTAGCAAAATCGTACCACGAGGTTACCCCTTCATTGCTGTAATGATAAGTTCCGAAATTTGTTTTGCCGCTTTTAATTATTTGCAGGATGACTGATGCCAAATCAATAGCATAGGTAGGTGTCCCTACCTGATCTGCAATAATTTTAAGTTCCTCTTTTTCGGCCCCTAGACGCAGCATTGTTTTAACAAAATTATTGCCGTACTCTGAGTACAGCCAGCCTGTTCTAATAATGAAGAATTTCTTCAAAATGGGCTCAATAACTTTTTCTCCATCCAGCTTGGTTTGCCCGTAAACGCTTATAGGGTTGGTTGCATCTTCTTCGTTGAGCGGTCTGGCTTTGTTTCCTTCAAAAACAAAATCAGTAGATATATGAACAAGAACCGCATCACTTTCTGCACAAATAATGCTTAAATTTTCAACTCCGGTTTTATTTATTTTCGAAGCCATTGCCTGGTCATCTTCGGCTTTATCTACCGCTGTATATGCAGCACAATTTATAGCGAAAGCTGGTTTATATTTATCAAAAGTTGTTTTTAAAGCTTCTTCATCTAATATATTAGCCTCACTTTCTACCGGAAAAAATATATCGGTTATGCCCTGTTCTGCGGCAACGCTTCTTAAACATTGCCCTAATTGTCCTGAGGCTCCGAAAACAACAATATTGCTCATTTAAACTATTTAATTTTGTCAGCAAACATACTATTTATTTAAGTATTGACTTTGTAAAATCATCGAATCTATAGTGTAAAATGCTTAGCTGATAATCCTTTTACATTCACGTCTATTGCAAAAATAGCCCCGCTTAAAGGATATTTTTGCAATTCTTCATCATCCATTTCAACACTGGCGGTTGTGATAAATAAAGTGTCTAAGTTTTCGCCACCAAATGCACATGATGTAACTTTAGGCGCAGGCACATTTATTTTTTGAAGTATTTTTCCGGTTAATGGATCGCATCGAACTACACCAAAGCCATCCCATAAAGCTACCCAAAGCATTCCCTCCTCGTCTATTGTCATTCCATCGGGCGAGCCCATATCAAAAGGAATCTCAATTACCACTTTTTTGTTCTTTATATCGCCAGAGTGAGAATGAAAATCATATTGTACTATTTGATTGGTTGGTGTATCTATATAGTACATGAAACTTTCGTCAGTGCTCCAAACAATTCCATTGGATATAGAAACGCCGCTAATTTTCTCTTCAAATGCAAAATCGCGGCTTATACAATACAATGAACTTACCTCACGAATACCATCCATCGATAAAGTTCCAACCCAAAATCGCCCTTTAGGATCGCACTTACCATCGTTAAAACGTCTATTGTAATTTTGGTGAATGTTCGTCTCTATTTGATATTTTATTGTACCATTGAGCAAGTTTAATGTGGCAATACCATCCTCCAACGCCAACAAAACATTGTTACTATCAATTGGAACCACAGTGCCTACCCTTTTATTGGTAGGGAAAGCCTTGTTTTCGGAAACGACAGGATCAAACATATTAAAAGTTCTTCCTTCAATATCAACCCAATACAATTTTTTATTCAATTCACTCCATAAAGCACCTTCGCCCAACTGCGCATTAACGTGTAACTGGAGTTTTGCATTCATTACTTAACAAATTAAACTTTAATAATGTATCGAATTACAAAATATGTTTTGAAAGAAAATCCTGGTAAGCTAAATTAATACCTTCTTCCAATTCAATTTTGTGCTTCCAGCCCTTATCATGCAGTTTGGTAACGTCCATTAATTTCCTGGGAGTTCCATCGGGCTTGGAAGTATCAAAGGTTATATCCCCTTCGTATCCAACTACGCTTTTTATTATCAACGCAAGGTCTCTTATCGATAAATCTTCTCCTGTACCAATATTAACCAATCCCTCTTCATTATAATTTTCCATTAAATAGTAACAAGCCTCCGCAAGGTCATCGGCAAACAGGAATTCTCTCTTAGGCGTTCCTGTTCCCCAAATGATTACCTGTGGCAATTGTTGTACTTTAGCCTCATGAAAGCGACGAATTAATGCCGGCAATACATGGGAGTTTTGAGGGTGATAATTATCGTTATAACCGTAAAGGTTAGTAGGCATAATCGAAATATAATTGCAGCCGTACTGAGCTCTGTAGGCATCGCACATTTTTATACCCGCAATTTTGGCAATTGCATATGGCTCATTGGTTGTTTCCAGTAACCCGGTTAGCAAATACTCCTCTTTTAGAGGCTGCGGTGCAAGTTTTGGATATATGCAACTTGACCCCAGAAACATCAATTTTTTCACACCATTGAGGTATGCATTATGGATAACATTATTTTGTATTTGTAAATTATCATACAGAAACTCGGCGCGATAAGTATTATTGGCGACAATTCCGCCTACTTTGGCCGCAGCTAAAAACACGTAGTCGGGTTTTTCGAGCTCAAAAAAATCGGCAACTTGCTGCTGATTGCGCAGGTCGAGCGTATCAGACGTACGCGTAATAAAATTCGTGTAGCCTTCTTTTACCAGTTTACGGTGTATGGCAGAACCGACCATACCCCGATGACCGGCGATATAAATTTTTGATCCTTTTTCCATCAACTATTATTCAAACTGGTTTTTAATGGAGTAGCCCGAATCTTTTAAAAGTTTCTCTCTTCTAAATAAATCAAGATCCGCGGCAACCATTTCTTTCACCAAACCTTTTAAATCATATTTAGGCTTCCATCCCAATTTTGTTTTTGATTTGGTAGGATCACCAATCAGCAATTCAACTTCGGTAGGTCTAAAATATTTCTCGTCAACAGCTACCACTTCTTTTCCTATTTCTACCTGAAAATCAGGATTAGTACATTTCACTACATATCCCTTTTCATCAACGCCCTCGCCTCTGAATTCAATCTCAATTCCCACTTCTGCAAAAGCTAATCTTACAAATTCTCTAACACGAGTAGTTACACCGGTGGCAATAACATAGTCTTCTGCAACTTCTTGTTGCAAAATAAGATACATAGCCTCCACATAATCTTTAGCATGTCCCCAATCACGTTGAGCATCCAAATTGCCTAAATACAATTTATCCTGCAAATTCATTGCAATTTTTGCAGTTGCCCTGGTAATTTTTCTGGTTACAAATGTTTCTCCCCGTAAAGGACTCTCGTGGTTAAATAAAATTCCGTTGCAGGCGTACATGCCATAGGCTTCACGATAATTAACTGTTATCCAATATGCATATAACTTGGCCACTGCATACGGAGACCGCGGGTAAAATGGCGTGGTCTCGGATTGGGGTACTGCTTGCACCAATCCATATAATTCTGACGTAGATGCCTGGTATATTTTTGTTTTTTTGGTAAGTCCCAATAATCTAACAGCTTCCAAAATTCTTAATGTGCCTATACCGTCTGCATTAGCTGTATATTCGGGTGTATCAAAGCTCACTTTAACATGTGACATTGCTCCCAGATTATAAATCTCATCGGGCTGCACTTGTTGAATTATACGGATAAGATTAGTTGAATCACTTAAATCGCCATAATGTAATATCATGTTTTTATTTTCATCATGCGGGTCCTGGTACAAATGATCAATTCTATCTGTATTAAAAAGCGAGCTCCTGCGTTTTATACCATGAACCTCGTAACCCTTTGATAATAATAATTCCGTTAAGTAGGCACCATCCTGGCCCGTAATCCCTGTTACTAAAGCTATTTTTTTTTCCACAAGTAAATATTGGTTTTAAAGTGCCAAAATAATACAATAATGGCGTTCAACTAAATAAAACGTAATTTATAAAATGCTATACCTGATCAATAAAAAGCAACGATCTGTTAATTAGCCTGTTGTTTCAATTTATATTATCTGGTAATATATCTTTTAGGTGATCAGCATATTCATTTATAATTTTATCCCAGCTATAAATATCTTTAATTTTTTGCATATTATTTTTCAAAAAGCGATCATTGCTCGGATCTGTCTTATCAACCTTTATAATATGATCTGCTACATCCTGAGCGGTTAAAAAATATAACGCGTCAGCCCCTAAGATATATCCATTAAATGGGTTATCATTTGCACATATTAAACTGTTTGAGGCCATTGCCTCTAATAGCGATGGGTTAGTACCCCCCACCGTATGGCCGTGAAAGTATAAGTTCGAATAGTATCTTAAATTATTCAGCTTATTGATATCGTAAATACCTCCAATAAACTTAATATTTTCTTGTTTTGAAAATTTGGATTTTAAATACTCTCCATATTTTGTTTGGTGGCCACCAATAACCAGAAATGTTTGCTTATTATTTGACAATACAACTCCATCTAAAATAACCTCAATACTATTTTCAGGCTCCAAACGAGCAATTAACATATTGTACGCATACGGAGAAAGTTGATACTCCTGCAATGCGGTTTGATTGGGGTTTTGAAACAAATTCGCCCCATAAGGAATAAATACAGAAGTTTTATTATACTTCTCTTTTAAGTAATCCCGTATGCCTATTGAGTCGGCTATCAAATGATCACTATATTTAACTGCAAGCCGTTCGGCATATAACAAGAACTTCTTAACCAAATTTGAATATTTTGATCGCTTCCACTCCAGCCCGTCCATGTTTGTAGTAACAACCATTCTTTTACGCGGAAGTAACCACCCCCAAATTGAACTACTGGTATACCCTAATTGTAACACAACGTCAATATCTCTCCTCCGTAAATCCATAATGCAATTCAAGTCATAAATAAATTGCCCCGCGGTACCCCATTTAAATTCGGGGTCATAACGGTGCGAAATTTCTACTCCTTCCCAGCTACTTTCCTTATAAGGATGATCGTGCGAATTATATACTATTACCTTAAAGCCCATCTTAACAAAGCCGAGTGCCAGATATTCTGCGCATTGTTCAAACCCGCCGTAATTATTAGGAATTCCTCTGGTACCTAGTATGGCTATTCGCATAATACAAATTTATATGCCTCTAATGTTTCCTGTGCTGCCCTTTCCCATATGTATTCAGTTAATACCCGCTCTTTCAATTTTATATTAACCGGGTTATTAAAAGCCTCTTTTACGGCACTTCTTATAGAATCAATATTGTCTGGTTCGCAATAATATGCCATATCTTCGAAATATTCAAAAGTGTCACCTTTTTTCGTAACTACAATATTGCAATCCATTGCAACAGCTTCCAAAGAGCTTAAGCCTGTAGTTTCAAACCAACTGGGTAACACATGCACTTTAGCTGCTTTATATATTGAGGCTAGTTCGCTGTGATCAAGGTGTTCTATGATACGTACATTGCCTGCTTGTGAAACGACTCTTTTGCATTCCTCAAAATAAGCCAAATGATTGGGCGATGGTTTTCCTATTATTGTTAAATTAAATTCTGTGTTCACCAAAGCCTTTATTAAATTTAATTGATTCTTACGCCCTTCTATCCTACCCACACAAAGTACGTGGTTTTTGAACTCTTCATTGGCATTTACTTCGTCCGAAAAAAAATGTTTATCAATTGCATTTGGAACCTTACGATAGTCATTTGCAATTTTATAACTTTTAAAAACCCGCTGATATTCGTTATGCGAATTGGGTAACAAAAGCCTGGCTTTTTTTAACACCTGTTTAACAGATTTTTTGTGTCCGTTAAAAATGTAATAATAAGAATTTATTTTATCCCCATTAATCAAAAACCTCGCAATAGCTTTTAAATATTCCAGTTGATCGCTGTCGAATATCCTTGTTATCAATCCAAAAATACCTTTTCTATTATTCTTTTCATAGTCGTAATAATCAACATAAATTGTTGACACAACGTATGGCAAAACCGATTTTTTTATATGCGGGATGATATCGTCGGGCCTTATAATGTTAAAGAAATGTATTAATTGATAATCAATATAATTAATACTTTCGCCCGAAAGGCATATATCAACCTCCAAGCCCAAATCTCTTAAATATTTTGCAGTTGAGTTAATCTGAACTGTATCTCCCCCAGGCGACGATTTTAAAGTTTTCCTTACAACCATTAAAACGCGCATATCATTTTGGGTGTTTAATCATTTATACAATGGCTATTTAAAACCTATTTATTAATTAAAAAACTGAGTAAAAACTGGTTTTATTCGACACATTTCAAATTTACACGTTTTAAAAACAGTTAGCATTTTGTACATTCAATTGTTTAAAGTTTTTCAGCATATTTTAATATTTGCAAATATTTCAGCTGAAATAACCAACATTAAAAATAACGCTGGCTTGCAATACCACTCGTAGCTACTCAAAAGGCCATAGGGGAAACCCTTTGCTTGTATTCAGTGCCAATTTACCTGGTTCAGAAAAAATCCAATGGAGATAAATGTTCTGTTTCCAGACTTTTATCCCCATTGAATTAATAACAATTATCTATTTTAAGGCTGCCTTAACACCCCCTAATAATTGATTTCCCAACTGTACCGAAGGCGTAAGCCATGCTCCTTCCCCGTATTCATTCCAGGCATATAATAAAGCAATGTGCTCGCTGGTTACATTATTGGGATGAAAGTACATCCATTGCCTTAAAGCCGATATAGTGTTATAAACAGACTGTGCTGAATATCCTGTATACCTTGGTGACTTGCTATAAAATTTTGACATAGAAACCCATGGCCGGGGATCCCAGTTTAAAGTACCTACCGGTATAACAGGTGTTCCGTATTTAGTATAGAAATCCCATGTCTTAGGGCTTTCTGATGTCAACTTTGAAATTGGTATTACGCTATTGGCAGTGGTATCACCTTGTTTATATCCAACGGTGTGGTAATTATATCCTGTAAAAATATCAATTCCACAATTTCTTGCCTGGCCAATATTTCCAGGCACGGCCGGTACATTCGCAGCAACCGTAACACCATTTAAACCCTCCGCCCTGGCCTGGCTTTTTAAACTTTCAATAGCCTGTTTCACAGCTTCATCTGATCCAAACTTATCAACCAGTGTTTGAAGACTATAAATAATTAATAAGGGTTTGTTGTTTACCGTTAGGTATTGTTTGTTTTTGAAAAGTTTTAGAAATTCTGCAGTTACTGTAGACCAATCTTCCGGGCCTACTATAAATCCATTATGATTTGTTAGCAAAACACAAAATTTTAGCCTGTTATTATTCGGAGCTTCTAAATAATAATTCAACGCCTGATTCAAAGGGTCGTGTTTAAAATTAGCCTTATTAGCAGTAGGATAATACCAACAAAATGCAAAGAAAGATAAGCCTGCATCTGCCGCCAGATCTATTTGTTCTTTCATAACATCTGGTGTGCCGGTTACCCAGCCCCATTTAGGGGTTCGTTCAGGATAATTTGCAGCCAGGTCAGGGGTAATGTGGGAATCTGTTGTAGAAGTCCATCCGTTAAAATAATAAGCACCAAGAGTAATGTTGGTAGTTTGCGCAGAGCTTACAGCTACTGACGATAAGAAAATAATGAGATAAAAAAGCTTTTTCATGGGGTAAGTAATTTACTTTTCTTTAAATATAACTTTAACCCCAATTTCTTAGTTATGTTTTTCAAAATAAATTTTGTGTAAACATATAACGCATTAATTTTCAACGGAAATTTGGAACCTCCACCTGTTATTGTTGCTGCTCTATAATGTTCTTTAATAGCTTTAGCCGAATCACTTGCCCCACCTTCACTCATTTGTGTTGTGATTTCGTTCATAAATGCTGCCCGCAATTTGTCACGGGGTCTGAGCATCAATTCATAATCGCCGGATATTTTATAGTTTATATCGTAATATCCGTACTCTTTAAACAGCAATCTGGAATGTAAGGAACCGGGGTGGGCAACCATCATTTCTTTTAAAAAAAAGGGCCATTCCCATTGCCAGCCTTTAACCCTTACAAATTTACCATCAGCATCTATCATTTCCATACGCGAGGATATGTAGTGCAGATTTTCCGATGCCGAGTTTTTTATAAAGTTTTGATATTTTTTTAAGGCATCGGGTTTTAAAATATCATCTGCTCCTAAAAACATAATCCAATCACCTGTTGATTGTTTAACACCTTTGTTCCAGGCATCATAAATGCCCTTATCAGGCTCGCTAACCCAATAGGTGATATGTGCTTCGTATTGCTTTATGATATCAATAGTATTATCTTTTGAGCCGCCATCAATAATAATAAATTCTGCATTTTCACCATTTTGCTCAATAACACTTTTTATCAGCTTTTCCAGAAATCTATCTGCATTAAAAGTTACGGTAATAATAGAAATTGAAGCGTTTTTCATAATAAGTCCTTTCTTTTCAAACTATTGAGTAACGGCAACTAAACGATTGTTAAATACTGTATTATATTTATTTACACCAATCCCGAGCATAAACCACCAAATATAAATAAAAGGTACGCCGTATGTATTTACCGATGCAAAAGAAGAAATTAGCGCTGCTATTGAAAATCCGATTATTAAGGCAACCAAAGGGCTTGACTTAATACGACGAAATAGTAATTTTATAATATAAATGTGAATAAAGATTAATAACGCCAATCCCAAAACGCCGATTTCATATGCCGTATTTAAAAATATTGATTCTACTGAAAAACTTCGTCCTGATGACCTGATATCGGCGGTACCCAAACCATGTCCCATTGGTTCAGCAAATAATACCGACAACCCTTCATTTAACTCAGTACCCCTGTTGGCAGCACTTGCTTCTTTCCCGTTTAGCGAATTAGTTATTATATCAAAACTTGAAGGGAATATGGTTCCTAAAACCAGCACAAGCATTAAGGCAATAACTCCAAACAAAATAATATTTCTTATTTTCAAAATAATAATTTTTCTGACAATCATGTAAATAATACAAATTACCGCGATAACCCACCCAACTCTCGAAAAAGATAGAATTAAACATGTAGCACTTAAAATACCCGTTATCAAAATAAAAATGTACGTGATTTTTGTAAAACTCTTTTTCATATTCAGCAAAAAAATGCTAAGAACAAGTATAAAAGAACAATACAGTCCAAAATCATTTGGGCCTGTCAATATTCCCGACATGCGTTCAATACCCATTATACGAAAAGAGTTATAGTTATACTGCACGTAACCGTTAGCATCGATAAAATCAATGCTTTTCATTATAAATCCAATAGGGATTTTAAAAAAGTAGTACTGCAAAAAACCGGCTATGCATGATATAACCCCTCCAACTAAAAATACCTTAAGTAATTTTATTATTTGGGCATTTGTAATGGATGAACTAACAAGCGCAATAAAAAGTATTATTGAAAAAATATGATCCCTAAGGTGCGCCAAACCATCTTCGTAATCATCTGAAAATGTGAAAAACAATATAATAACAAAAACGAATATATATAAACATAATAAAAGCGTTTTATCAATTAACAGACGATTATTTCTAAAAACCTTAATGGTAAAAATCAAAATAGCAACTTCCTTCCAAACTGCAAATATGTTACCATAACCAACTTTAAAATAAAAATCAGAGAAAGCCTTTAAGAAAGAATGAAAAGGAATCAGAAAGACAAATAACATTAATATACTTTCTTTCTTGGCAAGTAATATAAATGCAAACAATAAGGAAATAAAAACAATAAACATATATACTTAAGTAATTAATTGATTGAAATATGTATCTACATTCTATTTAATTATTGTGTAACAAAGTCCTCGATCTGCATTCTTTCAAAAATCTCCAGTTTGCCCCCTTCCGTACAATTATATATCATCCTTTCATTTATTTCATAAACGTCTCTTGCAATTTGATAGTGAAACTCCGAGCCTAACAAATCAGGAAGTTGCCATTGACTGCCAGGTGCAAAATAATTGGGTATAAAATGATTTGTTTCTGTTACTTTCTGCGTTATAGTGCTATTGTTTGTACCCTTGGATGCGAAATTATGATCACAACCAACCAATGCAACCTTAGTAAAGCCAAGGTGATATGCAATCTGCAACGCTACATACGTAACAGTATATCCCTGGCAAATACTCCCTGATAAATTTGTGGCAAACTGCCCGGTAACATCTGCTGAATGCAAAAAATGTATGTTAGGTTTCTTAGAAGTAACGCCAAGCTTCCCTATCTTTTTTACGCCCAAATAATCCAGAAATACCGGAATATCCGTATTCAGATAGAAATCAATATTTTGATCAATAACAAATGGATTTACACAAGATATAAGGTTTGGCCTAAAGCTGTTCTTTTCAAACATCAAATTAATTTTGTTTAATCCGATAGTAAAAATTTGTGAATCCTTCAATAAGTCAAAATCAACGCTATTTAAAGAAGGCCCATTACAAAGAATTACACATTTATCAGTAAATTTATTACCAAGTAGTTTAGTTCTTTGTTTGCTGCCCCAAACCCTAAAGTCTAAATCAAATCTTAAACGATGTGAATAAAGAGATAAAGCTTGTCTGTAGGAATTAATATTCGTTTTATAAGTAATACTCTTGGGCTCCATATTAATATTTACTATAATTTGTTTATATTGTGGCTATTGACCATAATTTATCCGTTTAAATTGCATTATATTTTTCTTTCCAAATTCTATCTCTGATTTTCAAAAATGTATTTTCAATTAGGTTAAAGGTAATTGTTGAACCTACAATTGAAAGTAACAAAAACAAAAAAAGCTTTGTGATTAAAATTAAAGGGGATTGATTGTCATGAAAAATCCGTTGGAGAACACGGTCAAAGAAAATATGTATCAAATACAGCGAATATGAAATTTTGCTTATATGAGTTATAACTAATTTTAATAAATTATTATTACACTTAATATGGTAAAAATAGGGGAGCATCAATAAAATAGAAAAGCTCACTAAACTAAATAATCCTGTTTTTGAAAAAAAAGACACCTTCCCCACAGAATAATAATAATTGTACGAAACATCTTTTATAAATATGATTGTACCAATGGAAAAAAGTACAATGCCAATTATAAAAAGCCGCCCTTTGTAATTATTAAAATAGGAATTACGGAAATTGTGAATTAATGCTCCCAAAACTCCAAATGCTATTGAATCTTCCCTACAAACAACTGCTTTTCTTAATACATTACTCCAGGATGGATCTTCAACATAGACATATGTAATACGTATTAAAAGTGATAAAACAATGTATAATAATATAACTGAAAAAATTATACTCTTCTTATCGAATATTTTCTTCAGGAAAAAATCTGCTGAAACAAGTAATATTGGAAACGATAAATAAAACCATTCTTCAACAGAAAGGCTCCACGATACTCCATAAAAATCATTATTAGTTGTATTATACCTGAACATATTTTGCAAAAACAAAAAATATTTCCAAAGGTCTGGAATCATCGTGTGCTTTATTATCAATATGGCAATATAAATAAACAGGATAAAATAATACATTGGTAACGTTCTTAACCATCGCCTTGTCCAGAAATTAGTAATTGACCTGCGGCCAAATTCTATTTCGTTCCAATAAGACTTTATAATTATATTACCAATAAGAAATCCGCTTAAAACAAAAAATATTTCAACTCCCAAATATCCAAATACGTCCATGTAATAAATACCCGGTTTAAAAAAACTTATGCCTGATAAATTAAATGCCGACCAATGATGAAAAAGGACAAACATTATGGCCAGAGTCCTCATTAAATCGAGACCAAAATTTCTATCTTTTATTACGTGTTCCTTCATTTATAAAACTATAGCTAACTATTATAATGGTAAAAATCCAAATTCGTATACCAAACTATTTTTTTTATATTATGGTATTGCGCCAACGAAACACAAATCATTAGCATCTTTAACCCTACTCCTCTATTTGCATAGACAAAGTAAATTGTCACGCACTTTATTAAATCGAGTAGTGCAGTTTTGTATATTATTATTTCAGCTACATCGCATCACATTAACCAATATTATCAGGTATTAATTTCTAATAAATGCATAAATTAAATACGTCAACATGATAATAAAACCAGGTATAAAGCCTTTTCCTTCAAATTTGAAAAAATTAAACTCAAACTCTTTATAGGAATGATACATGCAATATCCGGTATAAAACAATAAATTCCCTAAAATAATAGCAGTTGGTATAGTATATACACCTATAAGTGGTATTAATATGATACAGAATATTAATATCAATATACCAGTTACGCCGTTAGCTATATGCCATATAATTTTATTACTTGTACTATAAATTTGAATATGCATGGCACCGCATCTTTCCAGTAATATGCCAAAGCCTAAACTGGCCCAAAGCAGCGGGGCCGGGAAAGCAGCATGGCTATGAATATATTTCAATCCATAGGTCCCCAATACGCCGACAGCGATTACAGGTACAACGTAAGCCCAATAACTAATATCCATCCCCCTTTTTATGGCTTTAGTGAAGGATGCCATATTCCCCTGTGCTCTTAGCTGAGCAAAAGTTGGAATCTTGCTATAAAATGGTGCTTGTGAAAATACGCTGATCTGCCTTATTAAATTATACCCCAACAAATAGGAAGCTATTTCTTTACTATTGCCATTTTTAGAAACGATCATATTCACCACATAAAACAAACCGAAACTTGTTAAAGTACCAATGCCGCTTTTCCATACGCTGGGCCATATTGAATTAAAAACGGTGACGTTTTTTTCTGCTTTAGTGTCAATCAATTTATAACGGCCGTCGGCTATACTTCTGCTTAAAAAAACATCCCGTAATGTATTAACCATAGCCCAGCATTGATTAGAAATTACTAATATTAAAATATCGCCCCCAAAATATAGCACCAAACAATTAGAAACAATTGCTAACAGGTTAAATAAGGTTTCCCATTTTTTCACCAATGCTACCTGATTCATTCCCTGCAAATAGTTTGAGAATGTGCTGTATCTTAACTGAATAAAGCTTGTAAAAATAATGAAGCCCCAGGCTATTAATGACCTTGTTGGGTCGGCGCTCCTTAAAATAGGGTTATATAAAAAATATGAACTTAATATTATGAATAAAACAAACGATAAACCAAGCCTTATATAAATATAATTCATTACCTGCCATACCTTTTGTATAGTTTGCCAATTGTATTCGGTCGCATTACTCTCCGGCTTTTTTTTGCTTACTACACTTAGCTCATTAATAGTGAGCCCGCCTCGTGCATAAGAAAACATCCGTATTAAAGTGCTGCTAAAGCCGAGATCTGCCAAAACCTGAAAATTTATAGCAGATATAAAAAGATACCATAACGCTATATTCTGTACCGGAAAATGTGATAACATTAAGGGCACAACCAGCAACAAACTCAATGCCTTTGTTAAATAGCTGAGCCAGGTAAATAGAGTCGGAGAGTTTTTCTTACTTCTATTTAACTCCAGGAGCCTTGATTTTATATTTAAAGTTTCAGCCAATTTTATATTCTTAATCAATTTTTTAAATAACTGCTATTAGATGATATTCTTTATCCCTGTTTTGAGTGTTTAATATTTTATACCCATTCTCTTTCAGAACACCAATAATTTCGTCAGGACCATTTACATCTAAAAACTGGGGGTGTATCTCTACGAATAGTAACCTGGGTTTTTCCGGACTTTTTAGTAAGTTAAGAGATCCTTTTATAGCTAATCCCTCGGCGCCTTCTATATCTATTTTTATAACCGTAGGAACCGGAAGCCCTCCTTTTATTAAGCTATCGACAGATTTTACGTCTATCGAAATAGACCCGGTGTGCCTTTTCAGATCCATTAAAGAGGGCGAATTACCATCAACTCCATTAGTATTCAGATTCATCTGTGTGTCTTTATCACCTACACCAAGTTGATTAGTTACCACATTAGTGAAATTGTTCAACTGGATATTAGATGTTAACCTATTATAGATTTCCGGATCTGGCTCAAAAGAAACTACCGTTTTCACTAGTCCGGCACTGTACACAGTAAACAACCCTACTGATGCTCCAATATCCCAAACTACATCATCCTCTTTTAGCAAAAATAAAAATGCACCTAATGATTTATGCTCGCCGCCATACTTAACAGTCCGGAATAATTCAACCCCATTGGCACAGTTAAATTTTCTGTCACCAAACATTGTTGTTTTTACTATAAAATTCTTACCAAATCTGGTAACTAAGAAAGTTTTTAAAGAATTGCTTAGCGTATTTCGTAAATGGCCCATATCTGTCTAATTATGAAATTTTAATAATAAATTATTTTTACTACCCCTGCGTTTGAATAAGAAATAAAATTGATAAAGAACGTATAAATATGTTCAATAGCTTTTACTGAATAATTGAATAAAAAAATGAGTAAAATATTAAAAAGGGTATTTTATGTATGTCCAGAATCCAACACTCATCAGCTTGTTTTCGGTTCTGAACCGCTAAATAAAAAGCTCATAAATCAATTTAAGTAATTAATAAAACGCCATTGATATATAAGCCGGCAAATAAATATTATTTGCCTTAATAATAGTTATTAATGTTTTCTGTAATTAATCCAAATCCTTTAAAACATTGCTTATCCCGCCATCAATATTCAAGTTGGCACCATTAATAAAACCAAGCTGATCTTCGGCTAATAAAAGTGCTAATCGGGATACTTCCTGAGGTTTTCCAATACGCTGACTTGGATGTAACTCATTAAGCATCCGAACCTTATCCTCGTCATTATTAAAACCATCCCTTAGCATTTGCGTATCAATTGCAGCGGGGCTTATAGCATTTACACGAATACATCCCTGTAAATCAACTGATAACGCCTTGGTTAAGCCAACCAAAGCACTTTTAGATGTAGCATATGCTAAAAAACGTTTCTTAGTTAACTGATGATGAATACTGGCTATATTTATAATCGATCCTTTTGACCGCATTAAACGACTAAGAAAAAATTGACTGAGGAAAAGCGGGCCGGTTAAATTTACGTTTAATGTGTGGTTCCAATCATCTAATTGTATTTCGCTTAAACTACTTAAAATCTGTACAGCAGCGTTATTAATAAGCACAAAAAGTTCGGGGATCTCCGCGTCAAACATTAACTCAATCTCTTTTTTATACGTAGGATTTGTAACGTAAAGATCTAAGTCAAATTTGAAGCATTTATGGCACCATGATGAAGGTTCGTCTTTTACATCAAGACCAATCACTTCATACCCTTTTTCATTAAAAGTTTTGGCCAACTGGCTACCTATGCCTCCCAATACCCCTGTAATTAATACACTTCTCTTCATATTTGAATTTTATTGTACGCCCAGATATCCAAAAATTAATTCAATAGCTCTTAAACTTGCCCTAACTACTGCTTCTTTAGTATTTGAACCGTTATGAGTTCCGTAAATACATTGTTCAAATTGCCGCAACTTACTATCAGCCGGAAGCGGTTCTACTTCAAAAACATCTAATCCTGCTGATTTTACTTTACCTGAACCTAAGGCTTCGATCAGTGCATTTTCGTCAACCAATCCTCCTCGAGATACGTTAATAACAATCACCCCATCTTTCATTTTCGCTAAGCTTTCAGCATTGATCAAATGAAAATTTGATGCTGTTAACGCACAGGCTAAAATAACAAAATCAGCCTCACCTAACTTTTCTGGAAATGGCAGTATTTCATCTACATTTGCCTCTTTGGCATTTAACCTGGTAAAAGGATCATAAGCATTAATTTTAAGTCCAAATGCCTTAAGCCTCCTCGCTATAGCTAATCCGATATCTCCAATACCTACTAATGCAACAGTCTTGCCATCAAGTGACATACCCGGAGGCTTAATCCAGTTGCCTTTTCGCACCTCCCTATCAACCCGATAACTATCGCGAGCAAGACCAGTAAGGTAAGCTAAGGCCATGTCCGCCACTTCGTTACCAAACATTAAAGGAGTATTTGAAATAGGAATACCCAATTTTTCACATGCTTTAAAGTCAACATTGTCAACGCCGACTCCCCACTTAACAGCAGCCTTCAAATTGCCCTCTACTCCAGCCTTAAATACCCGTTCAGTGGCAGGATCATCTCCTATTATCCAGCCATCAACTTTTGGTACTAACTCAATAAGTTCATCTTCACTTAATACTTGTACTACTTTGGGCAAAACTAATTCTATACCTTTTTCCTCAAAAAAATGCTTGAATTTATTAATGCCATTCAACATAGGAGGACAAGTAACTAATATCTTCATACGATGTTGTTTATTTTTTTATATAATAATTCAGCAACAATAAAATTAAGTTCAACGTCAATATCCTGTGCTTCAATCTCCGGCATTTCAAATAAATAAGGCCTATCACCTATCCGGTTATGTTTTTTTTCGAGTATTGATTTTGTGAAAATATAAAAACACGAATTTTCCTCGAAAATTGGAGGAAGGTCCTGAGTGCGTAAAAGAATATTTTGATTATGATTAATAGGTCTCGCAAGTTCATCCCAAAATCTGACATGTTTACGGGTTACCGAAAACAAAGAATCATACATTGGGTGTATTTTTAGAAATTTTTCTATCCCTTCGGTTAATGTTTTTGTAGTTAATAAAGGGTTTGTACTATGCGTTTGCAAATAAAAATCTGACGAAACTTGATTAATACAATTCAATAAAACGTCATTCATTGGTATGCTGCCATCCCGTAAATGCTCGGGCCTTTCGAGGATAAGAACTTCAGGAAATGTTTTTTGTGACTGTTCAATCACTATCGGACTATCAGTATCTATTACAACCTTATCAATTAAAGGGCAGTTAATAAGTGTTTGAACTATATGATGGAAAAGTGGCTTACCGGAAAAATCCCGATAATTTTTTCCCGGCACTCTTTCACTCGAATGCCGCATAGGAACTATTGCTGTTAATTTATATTCATTCATTTAAGGTAATGTAACTATTATAAAACTTGAAGGATTTAACCCTTAAACCCACTGTACAATATTTTTTCACCTTCACCAGGCAATGGAGATTGATCATCCTTCCCCCTTGAAACCCTCTTCAACTCATTAGGATAATAAAGTCGCTTCCTCAACGTCTCGTTCGGCTGTTGTTTTTGGCTATAACCTAAATATGTACCCCAAAATTGCATATACCTGAAACCGACAATAGATGTAAACTTCTTTAGGAATATGCCATCATAAATAGCATGAAAACTATCTGAGCAAATATTAGCAGTGGTAAGTTTCAAAAAATGAAAAAATGAAAAACGTTCATGCGGATAAATAATCTTTAGAGCCAACGCCTCCCGTCTATATCTATTTTTAATCCTCGAAAATGTTTCGTCATGCACATGTACAATAGGTGCCAAAGCTTCATAAGCAATCTTATATTCCTTTGCTTGAATTTTTGAGGCCCAATCCAAATCTTCCAGGCCGGTTAAATTTTCGTCGTAAGGCTGCTGCTCCCACAATTCTTTGCGAATTGCACAATTGGCATTGTTACAAAACGAAATTCGCTGATCATAGTTTGAACTAGCCGGAAACCATTTGTTAAATAACTGCTGCTCAGAAAATTTCGATGTTTCACATCCCAGCTGCCTGCCGTAAACTAATGCTACTTTTTCGTCATCAAAGGGTTGAAGCATTTTTTCTATCCAATCGGTATATAATGGATATACATGCGCACTTGCGAACAGTAAAAACCGCCCTTTAGCCTCCTTACAACCCCTATTAATAGCACGCCCAAACGAAAACTCCTCGGGTTTTATACTTACAATTTTCACACCATATTCTCGGGCAATTGAAACAGTATCATCATCCGATCCCGAATCAACAAGTATGATTTCTGTATTTAAATAAACAGTTTGTCTTTGTATACCTTCAAGCAGTTTGCGTATATGCTTCTGCTCGTTGTATGATCTAATAATTAAACTACATACTGGTACCATAAATCTTAGTTTATTATATATTCATCCATCAATCAATTAGCATTATCTACGATTTATTAAATATTTTACTCCATAAAGTTTTCTTTTCTGGCTCTTCCCCGTAGCCATAACCATGTCCATAGCCGTAGCCATAACCATACCCGTAGCCGTAACCATAATCACCCTTTACTACAGTTATATCATTAACAACAATATATGTTTTCTTTAATTTTCCGCTTCCGGTTAAATCATTTGGAATATTTAACTGTTTTTTGAAAGTATAATTTTGACGTACGATATACAAGGTAATGTCAGTAAACTTCTCTATTAATAAGGCGTCGGAAACCAATCCAACAGGTGCACTATCAATAATTACGTAGTCAAACCGCTTTTTAAGTTCATCTATCATAGTCTCCAACTTCCCACTTAAAAGTAATTCCGCTGGATTTGGAGGAATGGGACCCGAAGATATTACAAAACAATTTTCACTAAAAGGTAAAGGCTGTATAATATCATCTAATTTAATGGTATCCGAAACGATGTAGTTTGTAAACCCATATTGATTTATCTCCAGATATTTTGATAACTTGGGTTTGCGAAGATCTAACTCAATAAATATTACCTTTTTCCCCGAAAGAGCAACTGCACTACCTAAGTTTAATGTTATAAATGATTTACCCTCACCACTCATACTCGAAGTAATCATAATAACATTACTTTTAGAAGAACTTAGAAGATATTGCAAATTTGTACGCATTGCCCGAAATTGTTCCGATATAGAAGCCCTTGAATTTTGATCAACTACAAGCATATTATCATACCCTTCATTGTGGCTAATCTCACCAACCACAGGTATATTGGTATGACTTTCAATATCAGATTTTGACAATATCCTAACCCTTAAAATATCTTTTAATGTTAGGATACAAAACGGAACAAAGAATGCTGCTACTAAGCAAGCAAGCGTAGCTAGTATTGCCGGCCCTTTTGGGGCGTCATATTCACTTTTTGCACCGTCAATTATACGTGCACTCGAAATAGTCGATTTTTCTGTAATAGCCGTTGTTTCCCTTTGTTGTAATAAAAATAAATATAGTGCCTGTTTTAAGTCTTGCTGCCGGGTGTAATCTAAAAACACACGTTCTTTAGCCGGTACCCCTGATATCTGGTTGGCAAATACCTTATTCTTTGCCATTAAATCATTACGGCTAACTATCAAACTTCCTTTATAGGTTGTAATGGTTTTTATTAAGGTGGAACGAAAATTTGCCAATTGCAAGTCAATATTCTTAACAAAAGGGTTATCGTCGGTTGACGAGATAGTCTGACGGTCGCGTTCCAACAGTAATTCATTATATTGTCCAACAGCTTCAGCAAAGCCAGCGTCCTGTATAGCCAATACACCTGGTAAAACCTTCCTGTTATTTGGATTGTTAAGTAGTACTTGCAAATCCTGAATAACTGAAAGTTGAATTTCAATAGCGCTCAACTGTTTTTCGTAATCACTTGAGGCGTCAATAAGCGCCTGCGATTGTGCTGTAATATCAGCAATCTTGTTATCCGTTTTGAATTGCTCAAGTTGCTTTTCAACTCCTTCTAACTGACTGCTAACTAATGCCAAACGGCCATCAATAAATGTAATTGTACTATCGGCAATCTGAACTTTATCTTCCAAATCAGCCTTCAGATAGAGGCTCATCAATTCATTTAAGATAGCTTCTCCTTTTGCAGGGTTTTTATATTTAAATGTCAGATTTATTATTGTTGCTTGCTTATCAGGTAACTCAACGGTATACGCTTTAGAAAGTGATTCAACTGTAGTCTCCACCGATTGTATCGTAATAGAATATTCACCTCTACTTACCGCACCCGGCTTTTTATCTAAAGTAATATCATATTGAGCTAATTTGATCGGTTCTCCAAATTTCGTTTTGATATCTATATTATCTTTATTATTTGAAAGATGAATAGCGTCTCCACTTATTTCAACTTTATATTTTCTATAATCAATAGAGTCTGACTTATAATGAACATTAACAGTAAACGGTGCATCCTTAAATAATTCATCCCCTCCAATAAAGTTCTTTTTATATGTCGCAACGTTTAATTGTAATTTTTTAACCACGTTGGTCATCAAACTTTCCGACTGAAGTATCTGAGCCTCATTGTTAGCATTATTTGGTATCCCCAATAAAGAAGATACATCAGTTAATGACCCAAGCGATCCAGCAGCCCCCCCCATCATACTACTACCTAAGCCACCGCCAGGAGAACTTGACTGCGCTTCAACTAAAATAGACGATTTAATACTATAACTTGGTTTAACAAACAAAACATACAACCATGCTACCCCAATAAAAAAAATCAAAGACAATGCGAAAAATTTCCAGTTAGTTACAACTTTTCCTATAAAGTCTTTTAGGACGATGCTTTCTTCATCTTTGTTATCTGGCTTATTCAGTGCCTTATTTTCGTTATAATCAATTTGGCTCGACATAATTATTTTACTCTTGTTGCTATTATAATAAGAAGTGAAAAAAATGCTGCGATTATACCCACGTATTTCGCCTGGGCCGCATCTGTTGCATCAGACTTGGCTTTTCTTGGTTCTACATATATAATATCATTTTGGCGCAGATAATAAACAGGAGAAGACATCGTATTACTCTTTTTCAGATTGATGCGATAAGCGTTTTTTGTGCCATCAAGGTTTTCTCTTATTAAGAGTACGTTTTCTCTTTTCCCATAAACTGTCAAATCGCCAGCCATTGCCAGGGCATCAAGTATGCCTTCTTTTTCATCAGGCATAATATATTGACCTGGTTTCAGTACTTCACCAGTCACACTTACTTTAAAATTCACAAGCTTTACAACTACAGTGGGTTCTTTATAGTATTTCGTCGCCTGTTTATACACAATATCTTTTAGTTGAAGAGTGGTGTAGCCTCCAGCCTTTATCTTACCTAGTATCGGTATTTCTATATTCCCATCTTTATCAACCTGATAACCAGTTATTGGCTGCAGCTGTTGATTGGCGCCAGATAGCGTTGCTAATGCTCCCGCTACTCCATTGCTTCCACCTGAAGGCGTTGTGGTATTGCCAATATTGCCGGCATTAACGGTACTGGTTGATAAGGGGTCAATCGTTTCGATAACGACATTTAGAATATCTCCGGGTTGAATCAATAATTCTTTATATTCTGCTTTGGCTATAGTTTTTACTTGTCCGGAATCAGGTATGTCTTGAAAATATTTTACTTTCCGTGTAGATGAACAAGAAAAAAGCGTTAACGATAGGTAAAGAACCGGAGCAAATAAACAAAATCTCAGGATCAAAGATTTCTTCATGTAAAATTATTTAGCGTGTAATAATTAGGCAAATGAAAACAACAGCGCAATATAATAAATAGTATTTAAACTAAGCTTAGGGCGAGCTTTTTATTAATTTAACACCATAAATATAGTTAAATGTTAACAAAAGTGGGTTAATTTTAATAAAAATGCAAAAATTAATTTATGCCTGCCCCATAGTACCCCCGAAATTCATCGGAAAACCTGAAGGATCCTGTTGGATTTTTATGCGTCCATTTATGGTTTCAAACTTTTCCAAATTGTCTTCCAGGGCAGTTAGCAGCCTTTTTGCGTGTTCGGGGGTCAAGATTATTCTTGATTTTACCTTGGCTTTAGGTACACCGGGCATTACGCGGATAAAATCTACAACAAACTCAGAACTTGAATGTGTAATGATCGCAAGATTTGAATAAACACCCTCTGCAACTTCTTCAGAAAGTTCGATATTCAGTTGATTTTCATTTTGCTCTTCCATTTTGCTAAATTAACAAAGCCATCGTACTAACACGAAGGCTTTATAAAATATTTGAATACTGGTTATCACTATATTTACAGCCTGCCATCAACAATATCTCTTTTTAGCACAGCTTTTGTATCAAATATTACAGTTTTAAGACTGCAAAGTTTGCTTAATTCCATATTTATAAATTCTGAATGGGATACAGCCAAAACTATAGCATCATATAATTGATTAGTTTTGACTAAAGCATCATAATCGTTTATTAAATCGATATGATATTGTTCTTTAACAGCCACAGCATTTGCATGAGGATCATAAATTTCAACCTTTAAACCGAATTGTTTCAATTCGTTATAAATATCAATAACCTGTGAATTTCTTATGTCGGGGCAATTTTCTTTAAAAGTTATCCCAAGGATAAGCGCCCGGCAGCCATCAATATGGTGCCCTTTTTTTATCATCAGTTTTATCACTTTGTTAGCTACAAAAATCCCCATGTTGTCATTTACTCTACGTCCGGATAAAATAACCTGTGGGTGATAGCCCAATGATTCTGCCTTATGTGCCAAATAATAAGGATCAACCCCTATACAATGGCCGCCAACCAGTCCGGGCTTATATTTCAAAAAGTTCCATTTGGTGGCAGCAGCGGCTAATACATCACTGGTATCAATACCAATTAAATCAAAAATCAGTGCCAGTTCATTTACAAATGAAATATTTACATCGCGCTGCGCATTTTCAATGGCCTTTGATGCTTCTGCTACTTTTATGCTTTGAGCTTTATGGGTACCGGCAATAATTATGGAGCGATATAGTTCATCAATAAAATCGGCCACTAACTCTGTTGAACCTGAAGTTACTTTAACTATTTTGGTGAGTGTATTTATTTTGTCGCCAGGGTTTATTCTTTCGGGCGAGTATCCGCAGAAAAAATCAGTATTAAATTTTAATCCCGAATATCTTTCCAGCACGGGTACACAATCTTCTTCCGTACAACCGGGATATACTGTTGATTCATAAATCACAATATCATTAACCTTCAGGGTCTCTCCTACCAATTGCGATGCATACAATAAAGCTTTAAGATCCGGCGATTTAAAATGATCAACCGGTGTGGGCACCGTAATAATAAAAACATTACTTCCCTTCAGATCTGATACGCTTGAAGATAAGCTTAAACCCACATTGCTATTTGAAGTGTTCAGTACTTCATTTAACTCGTCTATATTGGCTTCATTGGTATAATCTTCGCCGTGTAATAAGCCGTTTATGCGGTTAACGTTAATATCAAATCCTAAAACTTCATATTTTTTGGCAAACTCAATAGCTAACGGCAAACCCACATAGCCTAAACCTATAATAGCAATCTTCGTTTTTTTTAAGTCGAATTGTTTCATCGCTTATCGTATCCCTTTTTAGTGATTTATATTTTTTAAATATAGATATCACAATGCTGATTTTTATATAAAATAACAAAGCCTTCCTTTAAGGGGAAGGCTTTGCCATTATTAATTTATTGCATTATGCTTCTACTTCTTCAGCTTTTGAAGCCATCAGGCGATCAAATTCTTCCTGAGAACCTACACGGATATTTTCGTATTCGCGTAAACCAGTTCCTGACGGAATTAAGTGACCAACAATAACGTTTTCTTTCAAGCCAAGCATCAAGTCTTTTTTACCTGCAATTGCTGCTTCATTCAGAACTTTTGTAGTTTCCTGGAATGATGCCGCCGAGATAAACGACTTGGTACCCAATGAAGCTCTGGTGATACCTTGCAGAATCGGGCTTGATGTTGCAGCGATAGCGTCACGAACTTCAACCAATTTTAAATCTTTACGTTTTAAAACTGAGTTTTCATCCCTTAACCTTCTTACTGAAACTATCTGGCCTGATTTCAGGTTGCTTGAATCACCTGGCTCGGTAACTACCTTTTTGTCAAAGATGTCGTCATTTTCCAGCATGAAATCCCAGCTGTCAACGGCTTCTCTTTCAAGGAAACGGGTATCTCCGGCATCCTCAATAGCCACTTTTTGCATCATCTGGTGAACAATCACTTCAAAGTGTTTATCATTGATCTTCACACCCTGCAAACGGTAAACTTCCTGTATACCATTTACCAGGTATTCCTGTACTGCAGCAGGGCCCTTAATAGCCAGGATATCAGCAGGTGATATTGAACCATCAGACAATGGCATACCAGCCTTCACAAAGTCGTTGTCCTGTACAAGGATGTGTTTTGACAATGGAACCAGGTATTTTTTAACCTGACCGTCTTTCGATTCGATAGTAATCTCACGATTACCACGTTTAACACCACCTAAAGTTACCACACCGTCAATTTCGGTTACTACAGCAGGGTTTGAAGGGTTACGTGCTTCAAATAACTCGGTTACACGTGGTAAACCACCTGTAATATCCCGGGTTTTACCGGTTGAACGAGGAATTTTAGCAATAATTTGTCCCGTTTGTAATTTTTCACCCTGTTCAACAGCAATGTGAGCACCAACCGGAATGTTATATCCTTTAATGATATTGCCTTTTGAATCAGAAACCTGAATAACCGGATTCTTTGTTTTATCTCTCGTATCAATAATTACCTTTTCGCGGTGACCAGTTTGTTCATCAGATTCTTCGCGGAAAGTAATACCTTCCAAAACTGCTTCAAACTGGGTAACACCTGCAAACTCAGATATAATTACCGCATTATATGGATCCCATGAACAAATACGATCGCCTTTTTTAATCTTGGTGTTATCCTTAACATATAAATAAGAACCGTATGGTATATTATTGGTAACAATAACTTTGTTGGTACCTTCTTCAATGATACGGAATTCACCCGAACGGCCTAAAACTACGTCTACTAAACCATCTTCAGTTTTATACTCAACAGTACGAACGTTCTCAAACTCAATGATACCTTCAAATCTTGCATTGATCTGTGATTCAGCGGCAATGTTTGATGCGGTACCACCCACGTGGAATGTACGTAATGTTAACTGTGTACCCGGCTCACCGATTGACTGTGCAGCAATTACACCAACAGCCTCGCCTTTTTGCACGCGTTTACCGCTTGCAAGGTTACGGCCATAGCATAGGGCACATACACCACGTTTACTTTCGCAAGTTAATACCGAACGAATTTCGATACCTTCCAGTGGTGAATTTTCAATGGTTTTAGCAATCTCTTCGGTAATGTCATGACCAGCAGATACCAATAATTTGTTGGTAATAGGGTCAAGTACATCATGTAAAGAAGTACGGCCTAAAATACGATCGTATAATGGCTCAACAATATCCTCATTATCTTTTAGCGCTGTTGTATAAATACCTCTTAAGGTACCGCAATCTACCTCGCCAACAATCATATCCTGGGCAACGTCATGCAAACGACGGGTTAAGTAACCAGCATCCGCAGTTTTCAAAGCTGTATCCGCCAAACCTTTACGCGCACCGTGAGTGGAAATAAAGTATTCCAATACTGACAGACCTTCTTTAAAGTTTGAAAGGATAGGGTTTTCAATGATCTCACCACCTGAACCTGATTTTTGGGGCTTAGCCATCAAACCACGCATACCTGCAAGCTGACGGATCTGCTCTTTAGAACCGCGGGCTCCTGAATCCAACATCATATAAACTGAGTTGAATCCCTGGTTATCAGTCGACAGGATTTCCATCACATTCGCAGTTAAGCGGTTGTTGATACGGGTCCAAATATCGATGATCTGGTTGTAACGCTCGTTATTGGTAATGAAACCCATGTTATAGTTACCCATTACATCTTCAACCTGTTTTGAGGCTGTTTCAATAAGCGTAACTTTTTCAGCTGGGATATTGATATCTTTCAGGTTAAATGATAAACCACCCTGGAATGCCATTTTGAAACCTAACTCCTTAATATCATCAAGGAATTGGGCAGCACGTGCCATACCAGTAATTTTTACTACTTCACCAATAATATCACGCAGTGATTTTTTGGTTAACAGCTCATTAATATAACCTACTTCTGCCGGCACGTGTTGATTAAACAATACGCGACCTACAGTGGTATCAATAATTTTATTTACAATGGCGCCGCCATCTCTTTCTTTAATAAATGCTTTTACTTTAATAAAGGCATGCAGATCAAGTTTTCTTTCGTTATAAGCGATAATAACCTCTTCGGCAGAATAGAATGTTAAGCCTTCACCTTTTACCACACGGCCAGCATCAGTTTTACGACCTTTGGTTATGTAGTACAAACCAAGCACCATGTCCTGAGATGGAACGGTAATAGGTGTTCCGTTGGCAGGGTTTAAGATGTTGTGCGAAGCAAGCATTAATACCTGAGCTTCCAAAATTGCCGCGTTACCAAGTGGTACGTGAACGGCCATCTGGTCACCGTCGAAATCCGCGTTGAATGCTGTACAGGTTAACGGGTGTAACTGGATAGCTTTACCTTCAACCAATTTTGGCTGGAACGCCTGGATACCTAAACGGTGCAGCGTAGGCGCACGGTTTAATAATACAGGGTGTCCTTTTAATACGTTTTCCAAAATGTCCCAAACTAATGGGTCTTTACGGTCAACAATCTTTTTGGCAGATTTTACTGTTTTAACCACACCGCGTTCAATCATTTTGCGGATGATAAATGGTTTAAACAATTCGGCAGCCATATCTTTTGGTAAACCGCACTCGTGTAATTTAAGGTTTGGACCTACAACAATTACCGAACGTGCTGAATAATCCACACGTTTACCTAATAAGTTTTGACGGAAACGACCTTGTTTACCTTTCAATATATCTGAAAGTGATTTCAATGCACGGTTACCTTCAGTTTTTACAGCGTTTACTTTACGTGAGTTATCGAACAACGAATCCACAGCTTCCTGTAACATACGTTTTTCGTTACGTAAAATCACTTCCGGCGCTTTAATCTCAATCAAACGTTTTAAACGATTGTTACGGATAATTACACGACGGTATAAATCGTTCAAATCTGAAGTTGCAAAACGACCACCTTCCAAAGGTACTAACGGACGCAATTCAGGCGGAATAACCGGAACAATCTTAACAATCATCCACTCAGGGTTATTTTCGATCCTGTTTTTAGCATCACGGAAAGCTTCAACAACCTGTAGGCGTTTTAACGCTTCGTTTTTACGTTGTTGTGAAGTTTCGTTTGCAGCCTGGTGACGTAAGTTATAAGACAGATCATCAAGATCAAGGCGTTTTAACAACTCCTCTAAAGCCTCAGCACCCATTTTAGCCACAAATTTCTGTGGATCTTTGTCGTCCAGGTATTGATTTTCTTTTGGTAAAGTATCTAATACATCGAGGTATTCTTCTTCTGTAAGGAAATCCATTTTATTGATTCCGTCAGTTTCTTTAATACCAGCCTGAATTACTACATATCTTTCATAATAAATGATCAGATCCAGTCTTTTTGTTGGCAAACCCAATAAATAACCAATTTTGTTTGGTAATGAACGGAAATACCAGATATGAGCAACCGGAACAACCAGGTTAATGTGGCCCATACGCTCACGACGCACTTTTTTCTCGGTTACTTCAACACCGCAACGATCACAAACTATACCTTTATAACGGATACGTTTGTATTTACCGCAATGGCACTCATAATCTTTAACCGGACCAAAAATACGCTCGCAGAATAAACCATCACGCTCAGGCTTGTAGGTCCTGTAGTTAATGGTTTCCGGTTTTAAAACCTCACCACTTGAACGTTCCAGGATAGATTCAGGTGAAGCTAAACTGATAGTAATTGTGGTGAAATTACTTTTGATTTTATTATCCTTTTTGTAAGACATAGTCTCCTTTTGTTTTTTAATTATTGAAGGACTGATTTAATGAATTATTGAATTTTAAAATTGCCGAGGGATTAAAGTACGGTATACTTCAATCCCTCAGTAATTCAATAATTATTCAAGCGTTATATCCAAACCTAAACCTCTTAACTCATGAACCAATACGTTGAATGATTCAGGAACTGATGGTGTTGGCAGATTTTCGCCTTTAACAATAGCTTCGTATGTTTTGGCACGGCCGATAACATCATCCGACTTAACGGTTAATATTTCTTGCAGAATGTTTGATGCACCAAATGCTTCCAGTGCCCAAACCTCCATCTCACCAAAACGCTGACCACCGAATTGGGCTTTACCACCCAATGGTTGTTGTGTAATTAATGAGTATGGCCCAATTGAACGAGCGTGCATTTTATCATCAACCATGTGACCCAATTTCAGCATGTAGATAATACCTACAGTTGTTTGCTGGTCAAAGCGATCGCCTGTTAAACCGTTGTATAAATAGGTACGGCCTGATTCAGGTAAGTTTGCCTTTTTAACCCACTCCTCTACCTCTTCATGGCTTGCACCATCAAAAATTGGAGTAGCAAATTTAATACCCAGCTCTTTACCAGCCCATCCTAATACAGTTTCGTAAATCTGACCAAGGTTCATACGTGAAGGTACACCCAGCGGGTTCAACACAATATCAACCGGTGTTCCGTCTTCAAGGAAAGGCATGTCTTCGTCACGTACAATACGTGCCACAATACCTTTGTTACCGTGACGGCCCGCCATTTTATCACCCACTTTAAGCTTACGCTTTTTAGCGATGTAAACTTTAGCCATTTGTACGATACCTGATGGTAGCTCATCACCCACGCTGATAGCAAATTTGTCACGACGGTAAGCACCAAGTTCCTCATTAACTTTAATGTTATAGTTATGAAGAAGGATTTTTATCTGATCGTTTTTATCATCATCAGTTGTCCATTTAGTTGGGTTAATATTTTCGTAACTAAGCTCAACTAATATTTTCTGCGTGAATTTAACACCTTTTGGCACGTGCAACTCTTTGTAAACGTTATAAACACCTTGTGATGTTTTACCGTTAACAATCTCAAATAACTTTTCAATTAAAGTGTTTTTAAGATCTTTTATTGCCTTTTCGTGTTTGTTATCCAATTTTTCTAACTGTGCTTTTTCTTCAGCTTTTGAAGTCTTTTTAGCACGCGAGAATAATTTGGTATCAATAACCACACCTGCAATAGATGGCGGAGTTTTTAATGACGCATCTTTCACGTCACCAGCTTTATCACCAAATATAGCACGTAACAGTTTTTCTTCCGGAGAAGGATCTGATTCACCTTTTGGAGTGATCTTACCGATCAGGATGTCGCCTTCTTTTACTTCGGCACCAACACGGATAATACCGTCTTCGTCCAAATCTTTAGTAGCTTCTTCTGATACGTTAGGGATATCTGGTGTTAATTCCTCTTCCCCACGTTTGGTATCACGTACTTCCAGTTCAAATTCTTCAACGTGCAGCGAAGTAAATATATCCTGAGAAACAACGCGCTCAGAAATTACAATCGCATCCTCAAAGTTGTAACCTTGCCAAGGCATGAACGCCACTTTAAGGTTACGGCCAAGGGCCAATTCACCATTTTGGGTAGCATATCCTTCGCAAAGTACTTGTCCTTTTTCAACACGTTCGCCCTTTTTAACAATTGGCTTCAGGTTAATGGTAGTACTCTGGTTAGTTTTCTTGAACTTAGTTAAACGATAGCTTTTTGAATCACCATCAAAAGATATTAAACGATCTAATTCATTACGGTCATAACGGATACGGATTTCGTTAGCATCAACATACTCCACCTCACCATCGCCTTCGGCATTGATTAAGGTACGAGAGTCTTTTGCCACACGGCCTTCCAAACCTGTACCAACAATAGGAGCTTCAGGACGCAACAAAGGCACTGCCTGGCGTTGCATGTTCGATCCCATCAATGCACGGTTAGCATCATCATGTTCAAGGAACGGAATTAGTGAGGCCGCGATAGAGGTGATCTGATTTGGAGCAATGTCCATCAAATCCAATCTTTCAGGCTCAATAATCGGGAAGTCACCTTCAAAACGGGCTTTAACTTTAGGCGTTGCAAAAACACCATTATCATCATAATGGGCATTTGCCTGTCCTATTGTTTTACCGTCTTCGTCTTCTGCAGACAGGTAAATAACGTCTTCCTTAACTTGTACTTTACCTTCAACCACACGTTTGTATGGTGTTTCGATAAAACCTAAGTTATTGATCTTTGCGTGTACACAAAGTGAAGATATCAAACCAATATTTGGTCCTTCGGGAGTTTCAATTGTACACAAACGACCATAGTGGGTATAGTGTACGTCACGAACCTCGAAACCTGCACGCTCACGTGACAGACCACCTGGCCCTAAGGCTGACAGACGACGCTTATGCGTGATCTCTGCCAGTGGGTTGGTTTGGTCCATGAACTGTGATAACTGGTTTGTTCCGAAGAAAGAGTTGATTACTGATGATAATGTACGCGCGTTGATCAGGTCAGTTGGTGTGAACACCTCGTTATCACGAATGTTCATACGCTCACGGATAGTACGGGCCATACGTGCTAAACCAACACCAAATTGAGCATATAACTGCTCACCCACGGTACGCACACGACGATTTGATAAGTGGTCAATATCATCCACCTCAGCTTTTGAGTTGATTAATTTGATCAAATATTTAACAATCGCAATAATGTCCTGCTTGGTTAAAACTTTAGTCTCTTCAGACGTAGTTAGTTTTAACTTGCGGTTGATGCGGTAGCGACCTACATCACCCAGGTCATATCTCTTATCAGAGAAGAATAAACGATCAATGATACCACGTGCAGTTTCCTCATCAGGTGGTTCAGCGTTACGTAATTGACGGTAGATGTGCTCAACCGCTTCTTTCTCTGAATTTGAAGTATCTTTTTGTAAAGTATTATATATAATGGTGTAGTCACCACTGGTAGCAGCATCCTCCTTGTTAAGGATGATGGTTTTAACACCTGCGTCAATGATCATATCAATATGATCGTCTTCCAACACGGTTTCACGCTCCAGAATGATCTCGTTACGGTCAATAGAAACAACTTCGCCGGTATCTTCATCCACAAAGTCTTCAACCCATTTTTTAAGTACCCTTGCAGCCAGTTTACGACCAATAAATTTCTTCAAACCTGATTTGCTAACTTTTACTTCGTCAGCCAATTCAAATAATTCTAAGATGTCTTTATCAGAGTCATAACCAATGGCACGCAATAAAGTAGTTACCGGGAACTTCTTTTTACGGTCGATATAAGCATACATCACGTTGTTAACGTCAGTAGCAAACTCAATCCATGAACCTTTAAAAGGAATAACACGGGCAGAGTATAATTTAGTACCGTTTGTGTGGCGGCTTTGTCCAAAAAACACACCTGGCGAACGGTGTAACTGAGATACAATTACACGCTCGGCACCATTGATAACAAATGTACCCTTAGGCGTCATATAAGGGATGGTTCCCAAATAAACATCCTGTACAATTGTTTCAAAATCTTCGTGCTCTTCATCGTTACATGATAAGCGAAGCTTGGCTTTTAAAGGCACACTGTAAGTTAATCCGCGCTCAATACATTCCTGTATATCGTAGCGTGGCGGATCAATAAAGTAATCAAGAAACTCTAAAACGAAGATGTTTCTTGAATCTGAGATAGGAAAATTTTCAGCAAACACTTTAAACAACCCTTCTTTATAGCGGTTGTCTGAGGTAGTTTCCAATTGAAAAAATTCCTGGAAAGATTGCAACTGCACATCAAGAAAATCGGGATAATCCAATACTTTCCTGCTGGTTGCAAAATTTACTCTTTGATTATTTTTGTTTGCCAAGGGATTATAATTTTAGTTTATTAATAAACTGTGATAGATGTGCGTACTGAGATGTAAGATTCTGAGAGTAAGGAGATTGAAACTTAATGCCTAATGCTAAAACGGCTTAAAATCCCATATCGTAAATCTAAATCTCCAATCTAAACTATATAAACAGCAATAGACCCCGACCAAAAAGGTCGGAGTCTGATGCTATATTCGTGTCGGTTAACTTATTTAACCTCAACTACTGCTCCGGCTTCTTCTAATTGTTTCTTTAAAGATTCAGCTTCTTCTTTAGTTACACCAGTTTTAACTTCTTTAGGTGCACCATCAACTAAGTCTTTAGCTTCTTTCAAGCCAAGGCCGGTTAAGTCTTTTACTAATTTAACAACCGCTAATTTAGCGCCACCTGCTTCTTTCAGAATAACGTCAAATGCAGTTTGTGCTGCTTCAGCAGCAGGAGCATCATCGCCACCTGCAGGAGCAGCAGCAACAGCTACAGCTGCAGCAGCAGGCTCAATACCATACTCATCTTTTAAGATTTGAGCTAATTCGTTTACTTCTTTTACTGTTAAGTTTACCAACTGTTCAGCAAACGCTTTTAAATCCGCCATTTTATTTTAATTTTCTTTTAATGCTTTTGTTTTAAATTCCGAAACTTTTAGGTGTTCGATTAACCTCTTTCCTGTAATGTTTTTACAACGCCTGCCAATATATTTCCGCCTGATTGTAATGCAGAAATAACATTTTTTGCTGGTGATTGTAACAATCCGATGATCTCGCCAACCAGTTGTTCTTTTGATTTTAAGTTGATCAAAGTATCTAACTGATTATCGCCGATGAAAATAGCTGAATCAATATAAGCAGCTTTTAAAATCGGTTTTTCGCCTTGTTTCCTTAACTGTTTGATCAATTTTGCCGGAGCTGTGCTTGATTTTGAGAAAAGGATTGATGATGAACCTTTAAGTACATCATAAATTGGCGTATAATCGCCGCCGGCAGCTTCCATAGCTTTTTTAATCAAGCTGTTTTTTGCTACCTGCATCGTAATGTCGCTTTCGAAACATTTACGACGGATGTTATTGATTTTTGCTACTGTCAAATCTGAAGTATCAGTAATATAAAAATTACCATACTCTTTCATTTGTTCAGTAAGGGCGATTACTAATTCGTGTTTTTCTTCTTTATTCATGATTTAGATCCCCGCTACTGTTTTAGTTTCAATTTCAATTCCAGGCGACATGGTTGAAGAGATATGAATACTCTTAAAATATGTTCCTTTTGCTGCTGAAGGTTTTAATTTTGAAATGGTTTGCAATACTTCCAAAGCATTTTCATAAATTTTATCAGCAGGGAAAGATACTTTTCCTATTGAAGCATGGATAATACCGGTTTTATCAACCTTGAAGTCAATTTTACCACCTTTTACCTCAGTTACAGCTTTACCAACGTCGGTAGTTACTGTTCCTGACTTAGGGTTAGGCATAAGGTTACGCGGACCGAGAATACGACCCAAACGACCTACTTTAGCCATAACACTTGGCATGGTAATGATAATATCAACATCAGTCCATCCACCTTCAATTTTGGCAATATAATCATCCAAACCTACAAAATCTGCACCCGCATCTTTAGCTTCTTGCTCCTTATCAGGAGTACAAAGAACTAATACACGTACAGTTTTACCGGTTCCATGAGGTAAGGTAGCAATACCACGCACCATTTGATTGGCTTTACGCGGATCAACACCTAAACGAACATCAATATCAACCGATGAATCAAATTTGGCAATAGTAATATCTTTTACCAAAGATGATGCATCCTGTAAGGAATACGCTTTGTTCACCTCAATTTTGGAGAGTGCCACTTTCTGATTTTTTGTTAATCTAGCCACTGTCTTAAACTGATTTGTATAAATTAATTAATTCCAGGGTGCCGTACCTGATACGGTTATCCCCATACTGCGGGCAGTTCCTGCCACCATTTTCATGGCTGATTCTACTGTAAATGCATTCAAATCAGTCATTTTATCTTTGGCTATGGTCTCAACCTGGTTCCAGTTTACACTGGCTACCTTTTTACGGTTGGGTTCGGCCGAACCACTCTTTAAACCTGTTGCTTCCAATAATTGGATTGCAACCGGTGGAGTTTTGATGATAAAATCGAATGACTTGTCGACATAAACAGTAATAACTACCGGTAACACTTTACCAGGTTTATCCTGGGTACGTGCATTGAACTGCTTGCAAAATTCCATAATGTTCACCCCTTTTGCACCCAATGCTGGACCAATTGGAGGTGATGGATTTGCAGCGCCGCCCTTTACCTGCAGCTTCACCATCGCACCGACTTCTTTTGCCATTTTTATTTATTTAAATTATAACTCAATGTTAGTAAGTGGAAGCTAAGTAACATTTAAGGTTTTTATGTGAGTGGTTGATTAAGTGAGCGGTGAGTAGTTAGTTCACTGCATATAATTCAAACACTCTTTTATATTATATTTCTTTTTTTATTGGTAAAAGTTAACTGCTCATTTAATCAACAATTTAACTATTTACCAAATTACTCTTTCTCTACCTGCATGTAATTCAATTCGAGCGGCGTACGACGACCGAATATCTTTACCATTACCTTTAGTTTTTTCTTTTCCTCATTAACCTCTTCAATCACCCCGCTAAATCCGTTGAAAGGTCCATCCATCACTTTTACACCCTCACCTACATAATAAGGTACGTTCATTGTTTCGCCCTGTGCACTCATTTCGTCAACCTTACCTAAAATACGGTTAACTTCTGCCTGACGCAAAGGGATAGCATTACCAGCTTTATCACCTAAAAAGCCTATAACGCTATTTATATTTTTGATGATGTGTTCAATCTCAGCATCAAGAGCCGCTTCCATTAACACATAACCAGGAAAAAAATTGCGTTCTTTGGCAATTTTCTTTCCATCGCGCATTTGATAGTATTTCTCGGTAGGTATTAATACCTGAGGTACTAAATGTGTAATGCCCAAACGATTAATTTCAGCGTCAATATATTGTTTTACCTTTTTTTCTTTGCCGCTAATAGCTCTAACCACATACCATTTTAATTGATCACTCATCGTTCCGTTATACTATTAGGTTAGTAAAGTATAAAATTGTTTTAACACAAAATTTATGCTCTGATCCATTACCAGAATTAACAACGCAATAATAAACGCAGCAATCAGCACCAAAACAGCACTGTTTGTTAGTTCAGTCCAGGTTGGCCAGGTAACTTTCTGGGTTAACTCTATGTAAGACTCTTTAATATACTCAGATACTTTAGCCATTTTGTTATTTACTATTTGCACGGGAACAAGGATTCGAACCCTGATCAAAGGTTTTGGAGACCTCTATTCTACCGTTGAACTATTCCCGTTTGTTATAACTAAGAAAACATAAGTCCGCTTTTTAACCGGCAGACTTATGTTTCTAATTAACCTTTTTGAAATTTTTATTTCAAAATTTCAGTTACCTGACCAGCACCTACTGTTCTGCCACCTTCACGGATAGCGAAACGTAAGCCTCTTTCCATTGCGATAGCGTTAATCAACTTTACAGTGATGGTAACGTTATCACCTGGCATAACCATTTCTACGCCTTCAGCTAAGGTGATTTCACCTGTAACGTCTGTTGTACGGAAATAGAATTGCGGACGGTATTTATTGAAGAATGGAGTGTGACGACCACCTTCTGCTTTTGATAATACGTAAACTTCTGCTTTAAAATCTGTGTGAGGAGTTACTGAACCTGGTTTGCAAATAACCATACCACGACGGATATCAGTTTTTTCAATACCACGTAATAATAAACCTACGTTGTCACCAGCTTCACCTCTATCAAGGATCTTACGGAACATCTCAACACCAGTTACAGTTGATTTCAAGTTTTCAGCACCCATACCAAGGATGTCAACTTGCTCACCTGAGTTAATTACACCACGCTCAATACGACCAGTTGCTACAGTACCACGACCAGTGATCGAGAATACGTCTTCAACAGGCATCAAGAAAGGTAAATCAGTTAAACGTGGAGGAATTGGAATGTGTGCATCAACTGCATCCATTAATTCCATGATTTTTTCAACCCATTTTGGATCAGCATTTAGGCCACCCAGAGCTGAACCTTGAATTACAGGAATATCATCACCTGGGTATTCGTAGAATGATAATAATTCACGAATTTCCATTTCAACTAATTCCAACAATTCCGGATCATCAACCATATCAACTTTATTCATAAACACAACCAATGAAGGCACACCAACCTGGCGGGCTAACAAGATGTGTTCACGTGTTTGAGGCATAGGACCGTCAGTAGCAGCAACAACTATAATTGCACCGTCCATTTGGGCAGCACCAGTAACCATGTTTTTCACATAGTCAGCGTGACCTGGACAGTCAACGTGTGCATAGTGACGTGTAGCAGTTGAATACTCAACGTGTGCTGTATTAATTGTAATACCACGCTCTTTTTCTTCAGGAGCTGAATCGATTGAATCGAAAGAACGAGCTTCTGAGAAACCTTTATCAGCCAATACTTTAGTAATAGCTGCGGTAAGGGTTGTTTTACCGTGGTCAACGTGACCGATTGTACCGATGTTTAAGTGCGGTTTACTGCGGTCAAACTTTTCTTTTGCCATGATTTATATTTAATTATTGTAGGTTAATTTATACTTTAAATTCTTTTATTTCCTATGTGAGCCAACAATGGGATTTGAACCCATGACCTCTTCCTTACCAAGGAAGTGCTCTACCCCTGAGCTACGTCGGCTTATTTTTTAGCTCATCGGTTCAATTATAGTAGTAGTTCTTTTGGTTTTGTTTATCCGCTTAGCTACTATTTAATCATTTGAACCAGCTGAGCGGAAGACGAGGTTCGAACTCGCGACCTATAGCTTGGAAGGCTATCGCTCTACCAACTGAGCTACTTCCGCTTTTATTAAGTTAGCAGTTATCTGCAATCAATTTGCTGTTATTACTGCAAACTGAGAACCGACAACTGCCAACTGCCAACTAATTGGTGGGGGGAGAAGGATTCGAACCTTCGTAGCCGAAGCAACGGATTTACAGTCCGTCCCATTTGACCGCTCTGGTATCCCCCCATTTGTTGATTTCGGTTTCGCAATGTCCAAAGTTGAAGCTAAACATTACAATTCCGAAATTAACAGAGCCTCCTATCGGGATCGAACCAATGACCTACTGATTACAAGTCAGTTGCTCTACCAGCTGAGCTAAGGAGGCTTATTTTATTATCTATGGTACTTTTCAAACAAATGTCTGAACAAATACTACAGGCTAATTAGTAAGGCTGTATTTTATTTTAAAGAACCACTCCCTTTTGTTACCGAGGCTTCGTATAGTACCTCTCCGAAAGGGATTGCAAATTTACACATTTTAAATCCTCAGCAAAATTTATTTTAAAAAAAAATCGGCAGGCTGTAAACCCACCGATTTCTGAAATTATTTATTAATTATTTCGCTTAAAATTCATCGGCTGTTGATAACAAAACGGCTTTTTTAACGGCCTCAGCAGCAATGGTTTTCTTCTGTTTGTGTTTTTCAATTTGTTTGCGAAGGCTCTCAATAGCCAGATCGGTAGCCTCTTCAAATGATTTACATTTTTCTTTAGCAAATATCTGGTTGCCCGGCAACATCAGCTTAATCTCCGTTATTTTATTGGCTTCGTCTTCCACGTTTTCCAATTTCAAATATACCTCGCCACTAATAATGTGATCGTAGAAGGTATCAAGCTTATCAGCTTTCCGCTGGATAAAATCCAATAATTTTCTGTCTGCAGTAAAACGAATAGATTGCACTGTAATTTTCATGATTCCTCCTTTTTATGCCTTTGGATGGGCTTGTTTGTAAATAGACTTTAATCTCTCAACTGAATTGTGCGTATAAATTTGGGTTGCGCTAAGGTTAGCATGGCCCAAAAGTTCTTTTATGGCGTTAAGGTCGGCGCCGCGGTTTAATAAGCTTGTTGCAAAGGTGTGCCGCAGCACGTGCGGGCTTTTTTTATCCTGGGTTGATATGTAAGAAAGATACTTTTGCACTATTAAATAAATGAGCTTGGCATATGCGTCTGCTCCTTTATCTGTAACGATTAATGTTAAGGAATTGTTGTCAAAATTTTTATTTTTCTTTAACTCCAGGTATTCTGCCACCAAAAGTTTCAATTCATTATTTACAGGAATAATTCTTTCCTTATTGCGCTTGCCTAAAACCTTAACCGTACCTTCATAAACATTAATATCGGTTTCCTTTATCCCAAGTAATTCTGAAAGGCGCATACCGGTGCCGAAAAGCATTTCCATAACCAATTTATCACGCTGGCCCTTAAAATCATTACTGAAAACAATGTTGTCATCCAGCATTTGTACCAGACGGGTATCTTCAACTATGACAGGTAAATTTTTAGGAACCTTGGGCGTGGTGATTTTTGATGCCGGGTTAATTTGTATCAATCCTTCCTGTAACAGAAATTTAAAGTACTTACGCAGGGTTGCAATTTTGCGGCCAATAGAGCGGGCAAGGATATGATCGCTCATCATTTCAACCATCCAGTTACGGATATGGTGATGCGTTATTTGTGAAGGATGTGTTATTACCGGCTCGGGAGCGGGCGATTGTTTGCCAGGATTATTGAGAAAATTAAAGAACTGATCAAGATCAGACTTGTAAGCAGAAACGGTATGCGGGGAATACCTTTTTTCGAATTTAATATACCGGATAAATCGCTCTGAAAACATAAAAACTACTTGCACACTCCAAAGATGAATGTACAAATAGTTTTGATATATTGATAGAAAAACTTAAAATTCTTTTAACAAGAATTAAACGGTTGTTTCTAAGTTCATGTTTTGTTTGTAGATGGCATGTTTTACCACGTGACGACGGGTAACAGATTTCTTTTCAAATGCCTGACGACTGCGAAGCTCTCTTAAAACTCCGGTTTTTTCAAATTTCTTTTTAAAGCGTTTCAGTGCTTTGTCTAGTGATTCTCCGTCTTTTACGTTAATAATGATCATAATTCCAAATACCTCCTTTCGTGGGAGGGCAAAGGTAAGTAATTAGTTTTTAATATGAAAGATAATTTACAAATAGAATTATTGAACTTTCATTTTATTTCAAACATTGGATAATTTCGGCAAACTTTATTCCTACAGCCGCGTTATACAGCAATACACATTAAACCTATAAAAATATAGTCCAATATTTTACATGACTTCAAATTATTACCCATCAACATCTTATCATCAATATTTAGAAGGTGGTGGTGAGATGGGGAAACTTACCAGAGAATTTAATTGGTCAAAAACGGCTTTGGGCCATCCTGAAACATGGTCTCAAAGTTTACTGACGGCCATCAATATAATGCTCAATTCAAGGTTCCCGATGTTTATTTGGTGGGGGCCTGATCTGATTCAGTTTTATAATGATGCCTACAGGCCCAGTTTGGGTAATGACGGCAAGCATCCAAAAGCTTTAGGACAACGTGGTGAAGATTGCTGGAAAGAAATATGGCCTATTATTAAGCCTCTAATAGATCAGGTAATGCTAACCGGCGAATCTACATGGAGCGAGGATCAGCTGATACCTATTTATCGCAATAAAAAATTAGAAGATGTATATTGGACCTTTAGCTATAGCGCGCTAAAGGACGAAACGGGCAAAATAGCCGGTGTTTTAGTTATCTGTAATGAAACAACCAATAAAGTACAGACCTATAATGCAGTTCAGGATGCCAAAAGAGAACTTGAATTTGCCATTGAAGCAGCAGAGTTAGGAACCTGGGATTTAAATCCGCAAACCAATCATTTTATAGGTAATGAAAGGTTAAAGTCGTGGTTTGGGTTATCGGCAGAAAATGAAATAGAATTAAACCACGCAATGGATTCCATTGTCAGCGAAGATAAAGAAAGAGTAACAGCCGCTATTAATAAAGCACTAGAAAAGGGTTCTGATGGTAATTATAGTGTTATTTACACTATTATAAATCCTAAAGATAACACCAAGCGAATTGTTGAAGCTATTGGGAAGGCTAAGTTTGATGCTGAAGGTATTCCATACCGTTTTAGCGGGATACTACTTGATGTAACCGAAGAACACCAATTACAGCAGCGAAAAGATGAGTTTATAAGTGTGGCAAGTCACGAACTAAAAACGCCCATAACTTCTTTAAGCGCTTCTATGCAGATATTGCAGAAGTTAATCAGAACTAATTCTGCGCCCGATAAAATCCCTTTATTTATTAATAAAGCCGGCAACAATTTAAACAAGCTTGTTCATTTACTTGATGATTTGCTTAACGTAACCAAAATTCAACAGGGGCAATTAGGTTTAAACAAAACACTTTTTAACCTTGCCGAATTGGTTATCGATTGTTCTGAAAATACAAAACTGGTAAGCGAGCATGAGTTTATTATTAATGGCGATAAAACGATAATGGTTTTTGCCGACTACCGCCGCATTGACCAGGTACTGGTTAACTTAATTAACAATGCAGTAAAATATTCGCCGCAGGCAAAGAAAATTGAACTATCGGTTTGCAAAGAGGACGACTTTGTTAAAGTATCCGTCCGCGATTTTGGTATTGGCATCAACCCACAAAAATTGCCGCATTTATTCGACAGGTATTACCGGGTAGATACGCTCGGTCACCAGTTTTCGGGCCTAGGACTTGGATTGTATATCAGTTCCGAAATTATAAAAAGGCATAACGGCAAAATAGGTGTTGACAGCACCTTAGGCGATGGTAGTAATTTTTGGTTTACTATTCCCGCAAACTAATAATTACCTTAATACCTCCCTGCTTATTACTATCTTCTGAATTTCTGACGTCCCCTCACCTATGGTGCATAATTTGGCATCACGGTAATACTTTTCAACAGGGAAATCTTTGGTATAGCCATATCCACCAAATATCTGTACGGCTTCATTAGCCGTACGCACAGCTACTTCTGATGCAAAGTATTTAGCCATAGCCGATTGTTTGGTTACCGGCAGGTGTTTGTTTTTTAAATCAGCAGCCTGCATTATTAATAGTTCAGCAGCTTCAATTTCGGTTGCCATATCTGCCAGTTTAAATGATATCCCCTGGAAGTTACTTATCGGCTGGCCAAACTGCTTGCGTTCTTTGGCGTATTTTACTGCTGCTTCAAAAGCTCCTTTAGCTATACCTAATGATAGGGCCGCAATAGAGATCCGGCCGCCATCCAAAACTTTCATCGCTTGCGCAAAACCCTCGCCGGGTTTACCTAAGAGGTTTTCTTTAGGTACATAGCAATTGTCAAATATCAGCTCGGTAGTTTCGGAAGCACGCATACCCAGTTTATTTTCCTTTTTACCATGCGTAAATCCCGCTGTTTCTTTTTCTATTACCAGGGCCGATATACCGTGCGAATCGCCCTTCTCCCCTGTCCGCACCATCACCACTGCTACATTACCCGATTTTCCGTGTGTTATCCAGTTTTTTGAACCATTTACAATGTAGTGGTCGCCATCCAGAACCGCGGTGGTATTCATTCCCAGTGCGTCTGAGCCGGTATTGGCTTCAGTTAGTCCCCATGCACCTATCCATTCGGCAGTGGCCAGCTTGGGCAACCAGCGACGCTTTTGTTCTTCGTTTCCAAAGGCCAGAATATGGCCTGTGCATAAAGAGTTATGTGCTGCAAGCGATAGTCCTATCGATCCGCATACTTTAGCTATCTCTGTTATAACGGTTACGTATTCAAAATATCCAAACCCCGATCCGCCGTACTCCTCCGGAACGACCACGCCCATTAGGCCTAGCTCCCCCAGTTTTTTAAACAACTCGATAGGAAAATATTGCGCTTCATCCCACTCCATCACGTGCGGGCGGATATGTTTTTCGGCAAAGTCGCGCACCATATGCATTATCATTTGCTGATTATCGCTCATCGAAAAATCGAAACCGGCAGGTATATCTGTAACTAACGAATCCATTTATTTATAGTTGATTTATAGCAAAGTAACGTAATAAATAATGCAAAAGTTTCATACTAAAAGCTACCGAAAAACGACACCTTTGGTATATGGTATGAATTATGGCTTTAGTTGGTTTAACCCTTACTTACCCTGCCCTTTTCAGTAAAAAATATTTTTATTGATATCACACAGATACTCAAATTTCAGGATTACTCACTGCCATTCGGGTAATAGCTGTAAATTGCACTTTTAATTCCCTTTATAAATATGGCAACAGAAGTTAAGTGCCCCAGCTGTGGTTTTGGGTTCCCGATTGAAGAAGTAATGGCCGAAGAATATAAAAAAGAGCTTCGCACCAAAATGCAGGAATATACCCAGCAAAAGGAAGAGGAATACCGCAAAAAGGAAAACGATTTTGCCAATAAAGAACGGCAGCAACAATTGCTTTTTGAACAGCGCCTGAATGACGAGAAAAAACAGCTGCAGCAAAATATCGAACAATCGCTGCGCAAAACGATAGCATCTGATTTTGAAAATCAAATATTAATACTGGAGAGCGCCAAAGTAGAATCGGACGAAAAGCTAAAAACTGCACGTCAGAAAGAGTTAGAGTTTTTGCAAAAGGAAGCTGCTCTTAAGCAAAAGGAAGAAGAACTGGAGCTTTCCATACAGCGCCGCATGCAGGAGCAGCGCAATGAGTTGGCTGAAACCATCCGTAAGCAGGAAGCAGAGAAATTTAGTTTGAAAGACACTGATTATCAGCTAAAGGTTAAAGAACTTGAAAAGCAGCTGGACGATCAGAAGAAACTGGCCGAAGAAATGAAACGCAAAGCCGAACAGGGCTCCATGCAGCTACAAGGCGAAGTGCAGGAATTGATTTTGGAGGAATTGTTGCGCGATAATTTTCCTTTTGATATGATTAGCGAGGTGGGCAAAGGCGTGCGCGGAGCCGATTGTGTACAAACCGTGCGCAATCAGTTTGGACAGGAATGCGGTCGTATTATTTATGAGAGCAAACGCACCAAGGATTTTTCGATGGACTGGATTGATAAGTTGAAAAAAGATATGCGCGCCATTGGCGTGGACGTTGCTGTTATTGTTACCCAATGTTACCCAAAAGGGATGGATTGTTTTGGCGAACGCGACGGTGTGTGGATATGCTCATTCGACGAAGTAAAGGCTGTGTCCTACATTCTGCGCGATGGCATTATTAAACTGGCTAACCTGGCCAAAGCCCAGGATAATAAAGGTGATAAAATGCATCTCCTTTATGACTATCTGATAAGTAATGAATTCTCTGAACAATGGAAAGCCATCCGCGAGGGCTATATGAGCATGCGTATCTCTATACAAAAAGAGCGTGACGCTATGGAAAAGCTATGGAAGGCCCGCGAGAAACAGTTGGAAAAGGTATTATTAAATGCAGCTCATATAAAAGGCTCTATTGAAGGCATTGCCGGTAGTGATATGATTCATTTGAGTTTGGGTGATGAGGATGATACGTTGTTGCTCGAATAAGTTGTTCTGTTCGAGCGGTATATTCCTTTTGAAATAATATGTAGTTATTGTTAGCTGATCGGTTCACACAATCACCGTCCCGCTCAATTGCCGCGGGAGGGCTAGTCCTTTTTGTCTTGATACAAAAAGGACCAAAAAAATCAAGTCAGAAAAAAGCTTCAGCGCTGCAGGCCATACTCCCTGACCCGCTTTTCTGACAGGCCGACGCCTTTTAATTACGCCACGAAATTTTTAAATATACCCGTCAGCAGATGAGCTTCAGCCCAAATCCGGCAAAACGATGCTTCAGCGAGATGTTATCGATTTAATAATCAGCCAATACAATCAGGTTTTCAGAAACAGGTTGTAACCGTTCTTTACCATTCAGAAAGCCCAATCCAACTACAAACGAAAATCCGGCTATTTCGCCACCCATTTCTTTAATCAGTTCGCTGGCAGCAAGTGCGGTACCGCCTGTAGCCAACAAATCATCATGAATTAAAATATGTTGGCCGGGTTCAAAGGCGTCGGTATGCAATTCGATTACAGCAGTGCCGTATTCCAGTTTATAGGCTTTTTGTTTAATGGTAAACGGCAGTTTTCCGGCTTTGCGTACGGGTACAAAAGGCACACCAAGTTTGGTTGCCAATGTTAACCCAAATAAAAATCCACGGCTTTCAATACCGGCAACGGCGTCTATCTTTATTCCTTTAAGTTGCTCTACAAAAGCATCAACAACGTTAATACATAGTTGCGGATCTTTTAAAATAGGTGTGATATCTTTAAAGATGATTCCCGGTTTTGGAAAATCAGGAATATCGCGTATGGCGGCTTTTATTTGTTGTGCTATCATTGGAAACTTAAATAAGGCTCAATTTTACGCAAAATTCCGTCATCAAGTATGGCAATATTTTTCATATCAGCCATTGATCTGTAGTTACCGTGCTGTGTGCGGTATTGTATAATAGCATTTACCTGTTTATAACCGAGATATGGGAATATGCGCAGCTGATCAAAAGAAATCTTATTGATATCAATCTTTTTTACTTTTGCCGGGTTTACCGAAACCTCGTCTTTAATTCCTGCGTACATTATGGAGTCGACACCATAAATCTCTTTTAGCTGCTCCTCATTATAAAACCCGCCCAAGCGGTTACGGTACCTGATAATGCGTACGGCAAATGATGGCCCCACCCCTCTTACCATGGTCATCCGGGCAGAATCTGCACTGTTTAGTTCTATAATTTCGCCTGGTTTAGCTTTATGAGAAGTGTATTCAACCTCCGGAATATTAATATAGGATTCAAGCCTGGTATAATCGCCTGCTGTTATGGCGTAAATTTTTTTTACATCTTCCTTTCTGTAAAATCTGCCTCCTTTGGCTTCGTAATGTATAATTACATCTGCTTGCCGTTCGCTAAGCCCCAATTGCTTCCATTGCACCATAGTAAGGTTATTAGGGTTAAAAGGAAACATTACCGGATGCAGTAATTTATCATCCGATGCTGGTTTATCATCAGCATATCCCTCAACTTGTTCTATCTTGCTCAGCTGCGCTATCGCTTTATCAAAATCTTTAAAATTTATTGTATTATCTTTGTGCCACAATTGATAAACATAGGGCGCAGCCAATACCAATGCTATCAAAACAACAAGGACTACCATTCCGTTCCATTCCTTTTTGGTTATTGACAGGTAATTTTTTATCCGCGCTTTCATTTATAAGGTTTATCGGCGTTTAAATTAAATAATTTTTCAAGATATTTAGCATCCCTTACAAAGGGTTTATTTTTTATATAGGATGAAAGTAATTACCACCGAAGAGTTTGCCAAAGCCACAAAACTGGATAAATTAAAAATGCCAGGGCTGGCAGCTTTATTGATGGAGCTCATGAAAATTAATCAGGTAAACGAACTGTTTGCCCAGGCACAGCCCAAACAAGGTCCCGATTTTGTGGATGCCATTTTAGAAGGCTGCGGTATTGATATTGAGTTTGACGAAAGAGAACTGAAAAATCTACCTGCCGACGGTGCCTTTATAGCCATTGCCAACCACCCCTACGGCGGTATTGAGGGAATGGTTTTATTGAAAATACTATGTATGGCCAGGCCCGATTCTAAACTGATGGCCAATTTCCTGCTGAAAAAGATCCCTAACCTGAGTGATTATTTTGTTGCAGTAAATCCGTTTGAAAACGTTGAACATTCATCGAGCATAAGCGGTTTAAAAAGCACGCTTGAGCTATTGGCCAACGGAACACCGATAGGTATTTTTCCGGCAGGCGAAGTTTCCACATTTAAGCTTGATAAAAAAGAAGTAACCGACAGGATGTGGCATCCGGTGGTGGGTAAAATTATTGCAAAGGCGAAAGTGCCTGTGGTGCCTATTTATTTTCACGGCAACAATGGCTTGCTATTTAATTTGCTGAGTTTAATACACCCTGCCCTGCGTACAGCTAAATTACCTTCAGAGTTATTTAACAAGCATGGCCATACCATTAAGTTACGCATCGGAAAACCTATCAATGTTCAGGAAATTCCTGATTATAACAACAGCGCTAAACTGTTAAGCTATTTAAGAGCGCGTACCTATGCTTTAGGGACTGGGTTGGAAGAAGAGAAAAAAATATTCAGGCCGCGTAACCTGTTTAAAATAAAAAAATCGCCAGAGGCTATAGTTTCCGAAACGAGCACAGCATTGTTAGAAAAAGATATCGAACCCCTGCGTGAAGATTACCGCATTTGGGTTGAAAAGAATTATGAGGTATTTATTGCACCAACCTCGTTAATCCCCAACGTTATACGTGAAATTGGCAGGCTGCGTGAATTAACTTTCCGCGAAATTGGCGAAGGCACCAATAAAGCTACCGACCTGGACGAGTACGATATTTACTACAACCATTTGTTTATTTGGGATGTGGAAGCAAAAATGCTTGTGGGTGCCTATCGTTTAGGTTTAGGTGATGAAATATTTTACAGCGTCGGTAAAAAAGGGTTTTACGTATCAGAGCTGTTTAAAATTAAAACACAGTTTACACCGGTACTAAAAAAGAGCATTGAACTTGGTCGATCGTGGATACGTAAAGAGTATCAGCAAAAACCATTGCCCTTATTCCTGTTATGGAAAGGCATTTTAAAATATCTGATTGATAACCCTCGCTACCGCTATTTAATAGGACCCGTAAGTATCAGCAACTCTTTCTCTAAATTCTCCAAATCATTAATTGTCGATTACATTAACCGCAATCATTTTGATCATGATATGGCGCAATATGTAAAACCGCGTAAAAAGTTCAAGGTTGATTTTTCGAGTATTGATACCGATTTACTAATGGCCGGTGAGGATAGTTTTAAAGGATTGGATAACCTGATATCGGAAGTGGAAACCCGCAGCATGAAAGTACCGGTGCTGCTTCGTCAGTACATTGCGCTTAATGCCAAAATCATTTGCTTTAATATTGATCCTAAATTTGCCGATTGCCTGGATGGTTTCCTGGTACTCGATTTAGAAAAAGTACCTCAGGATATTTTAGACAAGCTGGGCAAAAACTTATAAGGTTCCGTTAGGTGCTAAAGTAAAATATTGATTCACCACCAGGGTGTCAACGGGTTTGCCGCTTGCATCGCCCTGCACCACGTAGGCATTTATCAGCCAGGTGTTGGTGCCTGTTTTTTCCCCTCTTATATCGCCATGAATTTGCTTTAGATTACTGGGAACATCGCAGCAGGCACATACAAGGCCTGCGGTAGCAACCTTGGCCGCAAGAATTTGCACTGAATCTATCTCGAAACCACTATTACCCATGCTGGTTTTAAAATAAAGTGATTGGGTTGAGATGCAATTATCGTTAGTTACACATTTATAAATAAACACCCTTTCCTGTCCGCTTGTAAGTGCATACAAGTTGGTATAATCAACATTTTCGTGGTAGAAATAGCTACAGGAGCCACCGGGCGGGCAGTCTGTAAAAGTACCATTAAGCACTATGTTATCACCCTTCTTACAGCCAATTAATATAAAAATAAACAAAACAAAGGTTCCTGCTTTAATTTTCATATGGCCTTATACGAAAATCTTTGTCTTTTGGCTACGATAAGTTGACGTTATTTTAATATTTAGATTCACGGTTCTGTCTTCATAATACCTTATTTGAATAATTTGTGCTAAGGTTATAAGGTAACCGCATTCATTGTCGTCAAATTAAAATACTGATTCACTACCACGGTGTCAATGGGTGTGCCATTACTGCTTCCTATAATTACAGTAGCATTAATCAGCCATGTATTGGTGTCTGCCTTTTTTCCTTTTATATCGCCACCTATTAGTTTGGTATTGGCTACCAGATCGCAGCAGGTACATATTTGTCCATAAGCTACAGCCTGCCCCGAAGCAATCTGCGCAGCATTAATTTCAAAATCATCATTACTTAAGGTTGTTTTAAAATAAACAGAGGTAGATAAATTACAAACCTGGCTATTAACAACGATGTAAGTAAAAACACGGTTTTGCCCTGCCTGAATGTTGGCTGCATTGACAAAATTGGCATTATCATAATAAATATATGAACAACTGCTATTTGCCGGGCAATTGCTTGATGGCCCACTGAGTGTGATATTGGATTTATCTTTACTACAGCCCAAAAGTGTAGCAACTAAAATGAACAGGGTTACGGCTTTTGTTTTCATATTAAACCATACGAAAACAAACTCAATATGCTACAGCAAGCCGATGTTATTTCTGTGCAGATGAATCGATTACCAACAATCCCTTCTTCCTTGTTTTTGGTTCCTGGCTCTTAATACTTCAGCTTAACCTTTTTGAGTATAAAATGGAGCAGCCATATCGGGCCGATGAGTAAAAATTTAATATCATCTAAAAATGATGGTTTTTTGCCCTCTATTTTATGGCCTATAAACTGCCCTATCCACGATACTACGAAAATGGCCAGACTTATCTGCCACAGTGCAGGACCGCCGGCCTTTTGAATATTATCCAGCTCCATTATGCCATAACAAAAGGCAAATATGATGAGCAGCATGAGGTACGATAATACCGGCGAAAGTTTATAGTAGTAATAGATGCTGAATCCAATTAAAAACGAGGCCCAGTTAAAGAAGCCATTATAACTGCCTAAAAATTTAATATAAGGAAATGGTATGGCCCAAACCAAACCCAGCAAACTAAAAACAATCAGCGGCACACATATCCAGTGAATTGTTTTATTGGTATGATTCTGATGGCTCTCGGCATATTTATCAAAATAAATATCAACCGGACGCTGTTCGGTGGCTGTTGCAGATGCAGTTTTCATACTATTATTACTTCATTCTACTAATAACAAAAAAGGGTGTCATACTGAGGTACTCGAAGTATGTGGGCAAAGGCTTCTGCGCTCACCCTTCGAGTACCTCAGGGTGACACCCCGCTTTTTAACTTTAATTATTTCGCAAACGCTACAGATCTGGTTTCCCTGATTACTGTAACCTTGATCTGTCCCGGATAGGTCATTTCTGTTTGTATACGGTTAGAAATATCCGCTGCCAGTACTTCTGATTGTGCGTCACTTATTTTTTCGCTCTCCACCACTACGCGCAACTCACGACCAGCCTGTATGGCAAATGTTTTTTCAACGCCAGGGTATGATAATGCCAGCTCTTCCAGCTCTTTTAAACGTTTGATGTAGCTTTCAACAACTTCGCGCCTTGCACCTGGCCTTGCACCTGATATGGCGTCACAAACCTGTATAATTGGCGATAACATGGAAGTCATCTCAATTTCGTCGTGGTGAGCGCCTATGGCGTTGCACACTTCCGGATGCTCTTTATATTTCTCGGCCAGCTGCATACCTAAAATTGCGTGTGGCAATTCAGGGTTATCATCAGGTACTTTACCAATATCATGTAATAAGCCTGCACGTTTTGCCAGTTTTACATTTAAGCCTAATTCAGCAGCCATAGTAGCGCAGAAATTGGCTACCTCGCGCGAGTGCTGTAACAGGTTTTGCCCGTATGATGAACGGTAACGCATGCGGCCAACCATTCGGATCAGCTCAGGATGCAGACCATTGATACCTAAATCAATTACGGTACGCTCACCTATTTCAACAATTTCTTCTTCAATTTGCTTTTTGGTTTTGGCAACAACCTCTTCAATACGGGCCGGGTGTATACGTCCGTCCGTTACCAGGCGGTGCATAGCCAAACGGGCAATTTCACGTCTAACCGGATCAAATCCCGATAAAATGATTGCCTCTGGTGTATCATCCACAATAATCTCAATACCGGTAGCCGCTTCCAGCGCACGGATATTTCTACCTTCGCGACCAATAATACGACCTTTTATTTCATCATTTTCGATATTGAAAATAGAAACGGTGTTTTCAATAGCGCTTTCGGTAGCGGTACGCTGTATGGTTTGAATAACAATTTTCTTAGCCTCTTTGGTTGCTGTAAGCTTGGCTTCGTCAACAATGTCTTTTATCTGCACCATTGCCTTGCTGCGTGCCTCTTCGCGCAGCGTATCAACCAATTGGTTTTTGGCATCCTCGGCCGATAAGCCTGCAATAGTTTCCAATTGCTGAACATGCGAATTTTTCAGTATTTCAACTTCTTCCTGTTTCTTAACCACAATTTCGGTTTGGCGCTCCAGATTTTTACGTACGTTATCAACCTCAGCTTCCTTACGGTTCATATTTTCCAGGCGCGAATTAAGCGATTGCTCTTTTTGCTTTACGCCGTTTTCACGTTGGTTAATGTTATTGTTTTTTGCATTTATTTCCTGCTCATGTTCAGCCTTCATTTGCAAAAACTTCTCTTTGGCTTCCAGCAATTTGTTCTTTTTCAAGATCTCGGCATTGCCTTCAGCATCCTTTAAAATCTTCTTTACTTTATTTTGAGCAGCTACTTCCTGGTCTTTAAATAGTTTTCTGAGTAAGAAGCGCCCTACCAGCACTCCCGGGAGGCCGCCTATAAGCACGCCTATGATTAAATATAATATTGAATTCATTGTTTATAAATTGGTATATATAAAAAAAACCGCAACTAAACTTCTAAGTTTCATGTATTTAAAACCTCATGTCGGATATGGAATCACGGTGTACATTAAACCTTGTCGAGTAATGCATGCCGCTTTGATCCGCTAATATTGAAGCGTTAAGTTTTTAATAGTGAAACTTAAAATTTAACTGCGGTTAAATCTTAATTGCTCTTGTTATGTGTAAAGAACGTTATTGCTTTGAAAAAAAATCCGTTAATAAATAATCCAGCTGGTAAACTTTCTCTGCCACTTCTGTATCTTCAGTTGTAACCTTCATATCCGCCTTTAATGATGATGTTGCATAGTGCAACACGCTCATTGCCAGCAAATCCTGCTTATCCCTAACCGCGTAATTTTCCTGATATTCCTTTATCCGGTCATTAATCAGTTTGGCCGCCCTTCGTATTATTTCTTCCTCTTCCATGTTCACCTTTAAGGGGTAAACTCTGTCAGCAATATTTATTTTTATAGAGATTTCTCCCATTTGAGCTTTTCACTTTTTGTACTATTTCTTCAATAATACAATGCACTTATCTATTTCCTGCACAAATTCGTTAATTTTTTGCTTTATATCAAGACTTTTTTCATTTGTTTCTGAAAAAGACTTGGCCATCTTCAGTGCGCGCAGCTTTTCGTCCAACTCTTTCGTCTTCTTTTTGCTCGCATCCAACGCTACCGTTAGTGCTTCACTCTCTAATTTTAACAGGTCGTTTTCTTCCTGTAAAGCCGAACAAAGCTGTATTAGCCGCTCCGTTCTCTCTACAATGTTATCTAATTGATCTGCTAAAGACATTTTATTTGTTAAGTTGATTTAGTTAGATTGAGTTTATTAAGTTATTTTTTTGTTGTACGATATTTTTGAAGTGAAATATATTAAATTAATATCAAAACTTAATCAACTACTCCACTTAGTCAACACAATCAACTACTTCCTTATCTCTGCTCCTGCTTCTTTGCTTAAATTATAAATCAGCTTTTGCATAGTGCTGTCGATGGCTTTATCGGTTAGTGTTTTTTCACTATCCTGCAAAATAAAGCTCAACGCATACGATTTTTTTCCCGCCGGGAGTTTATCGCCCTGGTAAACATCAAACACATTTACATCCTGCAATAACTTTCTTTCTGTTTTTTGGGCGATCTGTTTCAACTGACCAAATGTTACAGATTGATCAATCAACATCGACAAGTCTCTTCTTACCGCCGGATATTTTGATATTTCTTCGTAAACAATTTTGTTCTTCCTAACCAATGTCAATATCAGGTCGAAATTAAAATCGGCATAAAAAACTTCCTTATCCACATCAACCTTCTTCAAGGCATCTTTGGCAACTGCACCAAATTTAACCAACTGCTTGTTATTCTTTTTGTACTGTAAACCGTAGGCAAGCTTTTTACAGGTGGCATCTTCCAACACAATATCGGTAATGTTTAACTTGCTTATTAAACCATCGACAACAGCCTTCAGGTTATAAAAAGAAACAGGGTTAGCCTTTTGGTTCCATTGCTCGGCTTTATCAGCGCCTGATAAAAAGATGGCAAAGCGTTGTGTTTCTTTGTACTTGTCTTCCTCTATCTCATACACTTTACCAAACTCGTACATCTTTAAATCGGCATTTCTGCGGTTTTGATTATAGGCAACAGCTTCCAATCCCGAGTATAACAGCGTTTGGCGCATTACATCCAGATCACTGCTTAGTGGGTTCAATATTTTAACTGCTTTATCCAGATCAGATGAATAAGCCGATTTGGTTAACGAGTTCGACATGATTTCATTAAAGCCATTCGCCGTCAGCAAATCAGAAATCAGATTCTGCACGTTATCTTTCTCGGGCCTATTTGAATTGTTTAGCGATGCCCTTACCTGGGTAGGTATTTCGATGTTGTTGTAACCGTAAATACGTAATATCTCTTCTACAATATCCACCTCACGGGTAATATCTACACGATATGGCGGCACTTTTAATGACAAGCCTTCACCAGTCTCGCCAACAACTTCAATATCCAGCGCTTCAATAATGCCTTTCATTTCGCCATGCGGAATCTCCTTGCCTATCAGCCTGTGGATATTTTTATAAGTAACCTCAATTTCAAAAGGTGCTACCGGTGCAGGGTAATGATCAAAAATTTCAGAAGTTATTTTACCACCTGCAACTTCCTGAATCAACAGGGCTGCTCTTTTCAAAGCAAAAACCGTCATATCCGGATCGGTACCACGTTCAAATCTGAACGAAGCATCTGTTTTTAAGCCATGACGCTTGGATGTTTTACGTACCGAAACTGCATTGAAGTAAGCGCTTTCTAAAAAGATGGCTGTGGTGCTTTCCTTTACACCCGACTTTGCTCCACCAAATACACCTGCTATACACATCGGTTCTTCAGTATCACAAATCATCAGATCATCAGCAGAGAGTTTGCGCTCTACATCGTCCAAAGTTTTAAATAAAGTGCCTTCTGCACAGTTTTTCACCAGCACTGTATTGCCTTTTATAGCATCGGCATCAAAGGCATGCAGCGGCTGACCTAAATCATGCAGTACATAGTTGGTAACATCCACCACGTTATTGATACTGCGGATACCTATTACCGATAAACGCTCTTTAAGCCATTTAGGCGACTCTTTAACTTCAATACCTGAAATGGTTACCCCTGAATAACGTGGACTTGCCTGCTCATTCTCTACCACTACCTTAACGGTACGGCTGGTATTATCAACCTTAAAAGCAGATACATCAGGTCTTTTAACCGCAATTTTGAGGAAAGCGGCAATATCACGGGCGGTGCCCAGGTGCGAAGCTGCGTCGGCACGGTTAGGCGTTAAGCCTATTTCGTACAGGTAATCGTCATTTACGTTAAAATATTGTTTAGCTGGTGTACCCACAATAGCATCGGCAGCAAGCACCATAATACCGGCATGATCGGTTCCCAAACCAATTTCGTCCTCGGCACAGATCATCCCTTCAGATACCTCGCCCCTTATTTTTGATTTATTGATTTTAAACGGTTCTCCCGTAACTGGGTGTACGGTTGTACCTACTGTTGCTACCACTACCTTTTGGCCAGCGGCAACGTTATGTGCACCGCAAACTACCTGTAAGTCGGTACCGCTGCCAACATCAACCTTGGTGATATGTAAATGATCAGAATTGGGGTGATCAATGCATTCTTTAACATAGCCAATTACCAGGCCCTCTAATCCGCCGGGTACGGTTTGTACTTTCTCCAAACTTTCAACCTCCAAACCGGTTCCGGTTAGTATTTTGGAAATTTCTTCGGGAGTTTTATCCGTTTCAATAAATTCTTTGAGCCAATTATAAGATATCTTCATTATTGCAGTACGATAGTCCGGCAAAGATATAAAGATTTCGGAAGTCGGATGTTCGATTTCGGAAGTCGGATGTTCGATTTCGGATTTTTTCTAATGCGGAAGTCGGAATGCCGATTTTTTAATTTCGGAAGTCGGAGTGTCGAATGCGGAATTTTTTATTGCGAAAGTTGGATGGTGGAATTACTTTGACTACGGAAGTCGGAATGTCGATTGCGGAATCATTGAAAAAATGTCGTTTCGAACGAGGGTACCGAGGAGAAAACTTCTGCGATTTACATTATTCGCCATTCATAGTTCGTATAGCATGGCGAAAAAGGTTTCTCTCTATCGTTCGACAATGGGTGAAGAGAAAAGTATAAATTCATGATTTCGAAAGTAGGAAGATCGATTGCGGAATTAGCCAATATTAAAATGTCCGTCCGCTTTTAGGTGCGTTACACTTTCGGACGGGCGGACAAAACTTTTATAGAGATTGGTTAATCATTATTCTTTCTCTTTCTTCGGCTTAGGTGCATCGCCTAAGTTCAAGGTGTATGATGATTCTGCGGCATCATAAGCTTGTTTTAACTTATCCGGTTCATCAAAATCAACAGTATCTCCCGGCTCTGGAGCATCTTCCAATCCGCTGGCATGGATGTCTTTCTGGCTCTGCTGATCGTCGGCTTCTGATTTATCTTCGTCGTCGTAAGGGATTTGATTGTCTGGTATGATCATGGCTTTTGTTTTTTGTTAAAGGTAGTGAATAACTAAGAAATTTTAACATCCTCCCGCCTAAATCAAAAATCAAAAATCGTAATTCGTAAATCTAAAATCGTAAATCAAATCATCATATCTAAATCCGAAATCGAACATCCGACTTCCGAAATCAAATAACCCCTTCATCGCCAAAACTCAGGTAGCCGTTGTCGCTGATGATTAAATGATCCAGTATATTAATGCCCAGTATCTTACCTGCGTCGGCTAATCTTTTAGTTAAATAAACATCATTCTGACTCGGCTTTAAACTGCCCGAAGGATGATTATGGATAAGGATAATACCGCTTGCTTGATGCTGTAAAGCCATGCTGAAGATGATTTTAGGATCAACCACCGTTTCGGATAATCCGCCTTTGCTCACCAGCTCTTTGGCCAATACCTTTTGCGACCTGCCGGTTAAAATGATCCAGAATTCCTCGTGGTTCAAATCAACCAGGTGACGGCGCATAATGTTGTAGGCATCCTTGCTGCTGCTGATAACATCTGCTGGTTTGGTTTCAAAATCGTTTCGTCTGCGGCCTATTTCAAGCGCTGCTATAATAGAGATTGCTTTGGCTTCGCCGATGCCCTTGAAGTTGGATAGCTCGTTGATAGATGCTTTGCCCAGCTTATTTAAATCGTTATCGTAATGATGCAGGATGCGCTTGCTGAGTTCAACCGCCGTTTCATCCCGACTACCCGAGCCTATTAAAATGGCAATCAGTTCGGCATCGGTTAAAGCCCGTCTGCCCTGTGCGCTTAGCTTCTCCCGCGGACGGTCTTCCTCGGCCCATGATTTAATGCCGATTTTGGTATCGTATGAATTCATGGGATTAAATTAGGAAAAAATAAATTCACCGCCTCTACTTTTGTCTGAACCAGAATTTACTGAATTTTAGAATTTTCAGAATGCTGCTTTAAAATTCTCTTTATTCTTTAATTCTGTAAATTCTGATTCTGACTATTTTTGTGCTTGATACCCCTACTGTCCTACCACCAGCACTTTAAATGTTCCGGGGATAGCTGCTGGTCTGAACTGTCCCTCCTTTTTGGGTGCAAACTCTGCAGTAGGCAAATAAACCAAATGGGTTACCTGATCGACCGCATTAGTACGGGCGCCTTTCAGGGTTTTGAGGTTTTGAACAACGGCAAATTTATCGCCCGGTAATTCTTTTATAATGGTTAAAGTGCCGTCGCCATTTGATGAGTATACCGTTTTAAGCTTTTTATCGAAACCGACCGCATCACATTCATCACCAATAGGAACACTAGCAACTACTTTGCCGTTGGTAGCATCCATCACTATAAGTAAGCTGTTATCGCAGCCTGCAAACAGGCGCATGGTGCTACGGTCAATAGCTAAACCCGATGCTCTTTTACCCGGCGCAATTGGCCAGCTGTTTATCACTTTAAACGTGGTAGCATCAATTACGTCGATCTCGCTTTTCTCGGCATTGTTAACGTATATTTTTCCTTTGCCATCGCTGGCAGCAGTTTCGGGCCAGCCGGTTAGCTGTATGGTGGCTATGGCTTTATCGGTTGTTGGGTCAATAACCGTCATATTTTTGCTTCGGCCATTGCAGCTGATGATCTTTTTGGAATAATCATCATACAAAATGCCGTCGGCAAAAGTACCTGCAGGTACATGGGCCAGCACTTTAAAGGTTGCCAAATCAAATACCAGCACACTGTTCGACGATCCGTTGGTGATGTATCCCTTGCCCAACTCGTGTACCAGCGCTATGCCGTGTACATCCTTATCGGTTGTGATAACGGCTATCGAATCGCCGGTGGTTTTATCAAGCACATTTACCTGCGTGCCGTGCGAAAGGTATAAACGGTTTGAAGCCGAATCAATAGTGGTATAATCATAGCCGCCACCGCTTTTGATGTGGAAGGTTTTGATGATATGATATTCTGGCTTATTTTGGGCGGATGCGGTTACAACCAACAAGGCCGAAAATATGGTCGCTAACGTAATGATCTTCTTCATTTTTAAAAGGTTAATTAATATCAATATTAAAAATGAATGTTGTTTTTTTTCTGGATGATCTATAAGGAGATGGATTTTATAGACGGAGAGGGGTTAGGGGACGGTGAAAACAATAAAAGCCAATGCTCCATTACGTCATGCCGAACTTGTTTCGGCACCCCACAGGACAAGCAGATTGCTTGGTGTATACTTTGCAAATGGGGTGCTAAAACAAGTTCAGCATGACATGCTTTTTTGCTATTTCGCTTTCAGATGGGTATACCTTACCCTAACAAATTCTTCCAGCTTACCTGGTCGCCGATGATTTTTTCGAGATCGGTGGCGTTTACACGTTCTTGTTTCATCGAATCACGGTAGCGGATGGTCACGGTATCATCTTCCAGCGTTTGGTGATCAACCGTGATACAGAAAGGTGTACCAATAGCATCCTGACGGCGATAACGTTTACCGATGGCGTCTTTTTCTTCGTACTGCAGGTTAAAATCGAGCTTTAGTTTGTCCATTATCTCGCGTGCTTTCTCGGGCAATCCGTCTTTCTTAATCAGCGGGAAGATGGCTGCTTTTACCGGCGCTAAACATGGATGAAGCTTCAGTACGGTACGGCTATCCTGTTTTTCTTCGGTGCTCAGATCCTCTTCTTCAAAAGCATTGATCATCGTTAATAAAAACATTCTGTCTAACCCTATCGACGTTTCGATAACGTAAGGGATATAATTGCCATAAGGTTTTTCGGTAGCAGGATCTATCTCCGGATCAAAGTACTGCATCTTTTTGCCCGAAAACTTCTGGTGCTGACTTAAATCAAAATCGGTACGGCTATGGATACCTTCAACCTCTTTAAAGCCGAAGGGAAAATCAAACTCAATATCGTAAGCAGCATCGGCATAGTGGGCCAGCTTGGTATGCTCGTGGTAGCGGTATTTTGCGGCGTCGGTACCTAATGCCAGGTGCCATTGCAAACGGGTTTCTTTCCATTTATTAAACCACTCTTTTTGTGTGCCAGGGCGTACAAAAAACTGCATTTCCATTTGCTCAAATTCGCGCATGCGGATAATAAACTGACGGGCAATTACCTCGTTACGGAAAGCCTTACCTATTTGCGCAATACCGAAAGGAATTTTCATCCTGCCTGATTTTTGCACGTTCAAATAGTTTACAAATATACCCTGTGCTGTTTCGGGGCGAAGGTAAACCACATCGGCATCATCAGCTACGGCGCCCATTTGGGTGCTAAACATCAGGTTAAATTGGCGCACATCGGTCCAGTTGCGGGTACCGCTAACCGGGTCGGCTATTTCGTGTTCTAATATCAGTTCTTTTAAACGGGCAAGGTCCTCATTTTTAAGGGCCGTATCCATTTCTATCTGTAGCTCTTCGGCCTTGTCGATTTTGCCATCTTTATCATAACGGGCAATCTTATCTTCCAGTAACTGATCGGCACGATAACGCTTTTTGCTGTCCTTGTTATCAATCATCGGGTCGCTGAAACCATCAACGTGGCCGCTGGCTTTCCATATTTTAGGATGCATAAATATGGCCGAATCAATACCAACAATGTTATCATTCATTTGCACCATGGCTTTCCACCAGTAGGTTTTGAGATTATTTTTTAACTCCGAGCCAAATTGCCCGTAATCATAAACAGCACTTAAACCATCATAAATTTCGCTTGACTGGAAAACAAAGCCATATTCTTTTGCGTGCGAGATAACATTCTTAAAAAGTTCGTCGGTTGATTTGCTCATAATGAGGCAAAGATAGTTTTTAACAGGAAAGTGCAAAAGGAGAAGTTTTAAAAGAAATTGGGTTAAAGCTTAGAGCAGAAAGCGGGAAGAAAGCTTAGAGCTGAAAGCAGAAAGCTAAAAGCAGGGAAAAAGTAGAAAGCTAAAAAAGTGTGGAACTCTGTTTTGTCCGTCCGTCCGGGAGTACCGGCTTTGCGGACGGACGGACAAAAAGTTTAGAGCTGAAAGCCTAAAACTGAATGTCATAGAAAAAAGTCTGATACTCGGAATACTAAAAAGAAGGTGTCATGCTAAGGCACTCGAAGTATGCGGGTGGGCCTCAACGTTTATGCATTGACGTTAGTGCATTGGCGTATGGCCTCTGCGCACATGCTTCGAGTACATCACCATGGCACCCACATTATTTGCTTTTGTTGGTTTGATTCTGTCCGGCCGGACGGACACTTTGTGGGCTTAATGAAAGCTCCATGGGCATAACAAATAAGGTTAGCAGATTAAAATAGCTTAACAATGCAAACTATTGAAATTTAATAAGTAGCTTAGTGACTTACTTGCCGTTCTTTCTTTACTTAAAGCGTTATTATTCCTAACCAAATCACCTTGAAAACGGTCCTGATTATTGAAGACGATATTGACACCCTTGACTTAATGGAGTTTATCCTTCAAGATAATGGCTACGCTGTGACTAAAGCCAATAAAAAGGTAAACATTGAGGAAGTAATAACAATAAACCCTCATTTAGCCATACTCGATTTTTTATTACCCGGTGGATTTGGCACCGAATTGTGTTTAGAAATAAAAAGCAATGATCTTACCAGGCACATTCCCGTTATCCTGTATTCTGCAAGTAATGATATAAAAGAACTTGCCCGGCAAAGTTGTGCCAATGCTTACATAGCCAAACCATTTAATATTGATGAGTTAATGAGTTTAGTAAGTGAATTGGTTTTATAAAATTAATCGAAACCACTATTTTTTGTTGCAAATGAGCAATTTATTTGCTAACTTTGTTAGTATAGCAAATCGCTAAACATACACCTCCATTTTACTGCCACAATAACAACAGCCATCCTTTACACTTATAAGTAAGTGGGTAAGGAAGGGATATTTTTTATAATTGGTATTATAAACTAATTTGTTGCAATAGTTTTTTTGTATCAGATAGATTGGTTTGCTACGTAGGTGTAGATAGATGTTCACTTTCTTTCAAAGCGTCATTGTACAGCCTGTCCTGAACTTGTTTCGGGAAAGCCATCTCTAAACGATACCGAGCGAAGAATGTCAGAATCAGAATTTGCAGGATTAAAGAATGAACAGAATTAAACCATTGCATCTTGAAAATTCTAAAATTCAGTAAATTCTGGTTCAGACAAAAAGCGAAATGCTGATTTTGTCCGTCCGGCCGCAGGCACCAGCCATTCCGGCCGGACAAAGCTGTCATCTGTTAAATGATGTTAAACCTTTTTACTACTGATTATCAGTTTACTATTTTTGATAATGCTGATAGTAAAACGGACAAGTTATCTATTGCTGCTTTTATGCTTTTGTTTAAATAGCTACTGCCAAACAATAGCTGGTATTGTAGTTGATAAAGCCAGTAAACAACCTGTTAATAATGCTTTGGTAACTTTAGGTAATGCAAAAACCTTTACCAACGCACTGGGTATGTTTGAAATACCTGCCGATAATACTACCGACAGCCTGCGTATTACGCATTTTAGCTACAAGCCTATTGTTTTGGTCAATAAAACTACTCCCTTTTTACGTTTGGAGATGGAGCCTGCGGCGATAGATTTAGACGCGGTTACCATACACGGAACCCGAGACTTTAAACAGGACAGCATTAATAACCGACTGGATTATGCCAGGCAATTCAACTACAGGGCACCTAAATTAACGGATATGTTTTCGACCGATGCCAAGCAACCCGGCGATTTGATCTCCATTAACCTGCTAACGGTTGTAGATGTATTAACCAAAAAGAGTACACCCGAATACAAATTCAACAAAACCCTGCTGAATGATGAACATGCCAGCTATGTGGATCATAAATTTAACCGTGGTAATGTTGGGCGCATAACCAGTTTAAAGGGCGATACTTTATCGCAGTTTTTAGTTCAATACCGCCCTACCTACCAACTGGCTCAAAAATATACCGATTATGATATGGAGGTGTATATCAGGAAATGTTTTGAAAATTTTAAGAAGGATGGGCTCAATGCTTCCAATCCTTTTCATGATGTCGAGAATAAGGATACTGCCCTGGTTAGGTTAAATTGAGTGGGGAGTTTTGTTCCAAAAAGCTTTGTGGTACATGTTGGTGACAACACCATAGCCGTTAACTTAAGGATTTTTTTTAAGAATTTTTAATAGAGGGGGCTTCGCCGATGGGCAAAACCACTTAGATTTTCCCATATTTGTATGATTTATTTTTTAATAAAAAGGCGGTTGT